>ERZ869909.129-NODE-129-length-114019-cov-7.403574_pt1 | contig 114019 bp, 85 predicted proteins | sample MGYA00520892_ERZ869909 | MGnify/ENA primary metagenome ERZ869909 (study PRJEB32215, sample SAMEA104723947) | bioreactor metagenome | biome: bioreactor; feature: anaerobic bioreactor; material: water | place: China | collected 2015-03-12 ... | reverse complement strand
GCCGTAGGCTGACCGGAGTTGCGCCAATGCCCGGCATATTCCGCCGGGGTCATGTAGTTCAAACTGCTGTGTGGCCGTTCTTCATTGTATTCGATGCGCCACGCCTCTATCACTTCCTGAGCGTGGCGGCCTCCCTCGAAAACATGCGCGTTCAGGCATTCGTCGCGGAATTTGTCGTGGAAGCTTTCGATGTACGGATTCTCCCATGGACTGCCGGGCGTGATGTACAGGGTCTTTGCCCCGCGTTCCGCAAGCCACTTCTGCAAGGCCTTGGCGATGAATTCCGGGCCGTTGTCGGACCGGACATGCCCGGGTATGCCATGAAGCAGGAAGAGCCACTCGAGCGAGGCAATCACCTTGGCCGAGCCGATGGAGCGCTCAACGCGGATGTGCAGACATTCGCGGGTGAACTCGTCCACCACGCACAACATCCGCAATTTGCCGCCCCGCTCGGTGCGGTCCTCGATGAAGTCGTAGCTCCACACATGATTCGGGCACTCTGCCCGCATCGGGAGGTCCAAAGAGGGCCCCAAGGCCCGCTTCCGCTTGGTTTTGCGCGTGCGCTGCAACCCTTCCTCCTTCCATAGCCGGTGTACCCGCTTCTTGTTCACCCGCCAGCCCTCGCGGACCAGCAACGCCAGAATTCGCCGCAGCCCATAGCGCTTGTGCTTGTGGGCAAGTACCCGGATGCGTTTGCGCAAGGCCTCCTCATCCGGCCGGACACGGCGCGCATACCGCACCGTCATGCGAGGCGCATCCAGCAGCCTGCACGCACGCCTCTCGCGGCATACGCCCCGCTGCACCAGGTCTTTGACCACGGCACGCTTGGCAGCGGGGCCTACCACTTTTTTGCGTTGACCTCCTTGAGAATCTGGATGTCCAGCGCCTGGTCCGCCACCAGCTTCTTCAACCGCCGGTTCTCTTCCTCCAGCTCACGAAGACGCCGCACCTCGGCGATGTCCAGACCGTCATACTTCGCCCGCCACCGGTAGACCGACTGCTCCGACACTCCGTGCTCCCGGCAGACTTGCGGCACCGGCGTGCCGTCCTCCACCTGCTTCAGGATACGAATGATCTGCTCTTGACTGTACCGCTTGCCCTTCATCTGAGAGTCCTCCTTGGCTGTATAGCCTACGATTTCTCTCACTCATCGTGGTACTGATTCCGGGGGGCAGGTCAAGTGCACTGCACAAGGCGTATGAGGCTTGGTGCCGTGAAACAGAAGTTCAGGTGGAGGATGTGAAGGCGTTCAAGGCCAGCTTGGAGCATCGTGGATATGAGCAGAAGAAGGGAAGGAGCGGAAACATCTGGGTGGGCGTCGAGCTGGTTGTGGAGAAGGACGACTTGGATGAAGGGATCGTGTGCTTGGATGCCATGAGGAGGGACACCCGAACGCCGGTGATGGTCACCAGCAACGCGGAGCCAGTCTGCGGATAGTGCACCCCTGAGTGGCTCCCCTCCCGATATTTAGAAGGAGAGGATTGTCTGAAAGGCAACTGGCGCCCAAAATTTTGACGGAACAGGTGATCAGACTGATATTGGAATGAAATGGTTCAAATGGGTTCAGAATACAGGGTGTGTGGAGGCTGTGGAGGCTGTGGAGGGTAAAACCAAACTATTTTATATTGATTTCCTATAGGGGACTTTACTATTACCTTCCACACCCTCCACAAAAGGAAGAATATAGAAGAAAGTGAACTCATCTCTCCCCTTCCCAAATCGCTGAAGGGGGAGGGATGAGGTCTGAATCGGTGTGGGATGGCATGCGATCAGGGTGCACTTGGCGGAAATTGACGAAAGACGCGCCAGACCTTCCGCGGCAACAGAGTCGATTTCTTTTCCTCTTTCTTCTTTTCAAACGAATCTTCAAACCGTCACCTTGATCTAAGGATCTGGCGAGCATTCTGCCAACCACCTATACGCGGCACGCCCACAACAAGAACCACAGCCTGAAATCGCCGGCGACACCGATTGAGCGTGTCGCTTTCTCTTTCTTCTTTTCAGAGCACTTTTCAACCCCAAATCGCTCATCCCGATCACCAAGGGAGCATGAATTCCAGAGCGCCAGAATGCCCCTGTGGTGTACAAGCGGATCGGCAGCTAGCGAAGTCTCAGGAGTTTAGTGAAGAAGCCTCTAGGGTCATCAGTAGATCCAGGCATCTAGGATTCTGAACCCGAGCACAGATCGCCCCTGCCGGTGTAATCACCTCCCAATCGAAGAACGCATGAAATTGACCCGCCGGTGGTGATTCGCTATCAAAATCCACACTTGGCGTTCAGTCCGGATGAATTCTGGCCAGCCGGGTTCATGTCGAACTCATCACCATTCGCTCGCAGACGAGGCGACAGCAGGACCGCTCCAAGGTTTTCCTCCAAGAAAACCTAGATTAGGCGAGAAGGGAGTCAGGTGAGCAGTTTTCTGCGGTATTCCGGATAGAGAATCCCCTTGGAAGATCCCAGACAGGAGGTTCTTGAGGTTATTGGGGCTTTGCAGAGAAAATCCAGACACTTCTTCGGTGAATGCCCGGGCAATAACAAGGCCGTGGAATGCTTTCGTAGGACTCCTCCATATCGTGGGCAGAGACGGTCCTCCTATAGATGGTCGCGGAGAACAAGGAAAGCCCAGCAAACCAGAGCTGCACCACGGAGCAATCCGGGTGCGGCTACCTACGAGCGCAGACTCCTCCGAACTGGAGATATGTCAGATGCTGGACTGATGAGAAGTATTGCATCCCTCACATCAAGACTGCTGCCCAAAATCTCTCACACCCCTATGGATCTCCGCAAATCTATCCCTTTGAGCCCTCAAAACTTCGAACTCCCTTGGAGAAACGCGCTCAAACGCAAATTCTCGCTCTCCCCACATCAGCCATACCAACTCTTGTTTAGTTTGCACCAAGTACTTGGTCAGCAGATCCGTTCTCAGATACGATAAACTCAGCTTTGCAGGCTCGGAATGTGCACCCCATTCCCGGTATAGACTCGCAACCTTTCCTTCGACATCGTAGAGATCCCATTCCGCATGTACTGAATGTAGCTCGGAATACTCACAGATTGAAGGAGATGGAACGACCACACAGCTGGATGGATTGAGCTCGGAATGATGTCCCTCCCAATGATACTCGTGTACGGGAATCTCTACCCGAACGCCTGGAATCTCTACGCCGCCCCTAAAAGATGAGAATGCCTCGGCAAGGTGAGGCTTCGCTTGACCATTTCGTTTCCTCAGGTCCGCACCAAAATGTCGACACCATGAGATCTCCCCTGCAAAAGCGTAGTAATCAGAGTGTGCATTTGGAATATTCGAACCACCAGGATGGGCAGCCATTTCGAATGCAGCAACTAACTTACTCTTGTGGCGCTTGGCCACAAGTATACCCCGCAAGAATGTAAAGACTCTTCGGTTGTCAGCTTTAGCCGTCTGTTCCACGAATCCATCCAGCAGGGTCCACGGACCTAGTTGCTTGTCAACAGATTCACACATCAAGAGGTGACCGTATTCAGGTACCGCCCCGTCAGACAACCATTCAAGTGGTGAAACCGGTGACGAGGTAAATGGATCGGGTAACATCGGAATCCAAACGCGAGGTTGCTCGGGAAAGCTGGGATCAATGTCAACATCCGGAGTGCGCATGTCTTGAGACCACTCCGAAAGAAGCCGCCCATCCTGTCGCAAGCCATACATTTCAAAGTAAGCAATCCAAGAGTACTTCTTTCCGTATCTATCTGTCTGGCCGATGTCGAGAATTCTGCGGCCAAAAGCCCTGGACGCAATCTGCTCATCCAAAGCCTTAAATGCATCTTTCCGATATCCTAACTCACCGATCCTGTTCTCGATTTGCCGCCGCAGTTTACGGTATTCAGGGTGCTTGTCGTCGTAATTGTTCCTGCTTGGAATTAGGGAGCCTATCGTATAGTTACCGAAATCCATGCGAATTGCATACTGGCCGTCCTCCACATCCGATTCTCCCATTTCATTGGGGGAAGGGAATGGATCCGGCAACGGACTGAACGGTGGATTCAAATGGTCCTGCTTATCGCGGGTGATGCAGCCGGGGGAAACTTTTCTCGTCAGTGTTATGATACCAAGGGCGTAATCTCGAATAAGCGTATGGCGTGTCCCGTGCGGGGCCCCTGGGACAAACATTTGCTCAGTCAACACGCCTGCGAGCTTTGGGAGCGCATCCCGTACCCGCTCCCCGTCTGGGGCCGACCAATATCTCATCACTACACCGTAACTCGCAGCAAGCATGCGTTCTGGGACATAAGGGTCGTTAATGCCAAGGGAGCTCATACTCATATCAAAAAGGAGCTCAGGAGCGCCACTTCCGAATTGCACTAATGCGCGCGTAGCTCGGTCGCGAAGCGGTCGGACGGTACTTGTCAGCGTCCACATTAGCCAGTGTGCGTTGAGTGCATCCTTAGCGCTGCGATCGTTCCTACTGCACCACTGCTCTTCTAGATTCTCGATATCCCCAATTACTTCCTCAGCATTTCTACGTAACCACTCACCCCAATGAATGTCGCGATCCGCCATGGTCATAGAGCGCAGCATATAATCAATAAAATAAGCGTTTAGAGGATGTTCGATGGCCGAGCGTACATCCCATAGGCGGTCAAATGTCTCAAGTCTGCCTGCAAGCATACGCGGGAGCAACTCACATAACGAGCTAACGGATGCATCGTCAAATAATGAACCTTCGAGTTCAATCACCTTGTAGAGTGCTTTGGTACGCATGGGCTCATTCAGGAACATCCACAGTTGTCGTCGAGGAAAACGTCTTGGTACCAAACCCACGAGGGCATGAAAGATGTCTTCGGAAAGCGGATGTCGGTCAGAATCCTCTCGAGTTAGCTTTGCAATGAACACCGGAGCCTGGAGGCACGTCTGAAGTGCCTGATGGCTCACTTCCTGCAAGATAGAATCCGCAACGATATGTCCAGCAAGCATATCGTAAACAATGCTTACACCGGGTTTGCCCACACCGTTGCCAGTTTTACGCAGAAGAATCCCCTCCTGCTCAAACGCACGGACCATGCTCTGGGACCAAGGAGCCTTATCGTCATTCAATTCTTGACGAAGCCTATCGATATCAACGCTTCGTGCGGAATCTCTCCATAGCAAGCTCCCCAAGGTGCCTAGGGCGGACCGCACATCGACTTCACAGAATCTTCGCTCACGCGGTGAGAGTTCACAAATACGTCGCGAGGCTTCTGCAAGATGACGTTCAAAGAGAGCGGTTAGTGATGTTGGCATCCTGCCAACATCCGCCATGGGAGCCCTGCCTGGATTAGTGACTTCGCAAAAAATGCGAAGAGTAAGAGGGTGTCGCAGGAGACGCCTCGGCAGTCGCGCATCGGTTGGATTTATGCAATAGTATTGAAAGTACGCTTCGGAGATCGCATCGAAATCCACCAATGGAAACTCATCAAGCTCCAATTGGTTGAATGTGTCCGGCAACGCTTCGGCGACGAAACTTCCGCGAAGAGTACATACTAATACTACGTAAGGATAGTCCTCGAGCATGCGTGGGAGAGGGGAAAGCAGTTGGACCCAGTCTCGGGGATCCTCAGCTTCATTCAAGCCATCGATCACGAGGGGTAGTCTACGGCCTACGCGTTGACCTGCTGCGTCCATGGCAGCCAATAACGCTTCGAAGGTCTCAACGGGCTTACCATGTATGGTGACTCGATTGGCAAAAGCATTTAGGGAAGACTTTGCACCGAGGTCCGAACCATACAATAATATGCCCGCAGGACGCTCTTGGTTGGCCATCGTTATTGACGCAGCCAGATGCGTCTTACCAAACCCAGCATCACCTGTCACGCCGATTGTGCGAGTATGTAAAGCCGCTTCTATTTCTAGAAGCATCCAGTGTACGGCGTACAATTCTGCCAGGATGTTTGTGGCGTACAGAGCTGCCATGTGTCGAGAGGCTCTCAAACGACGCAAAAGTCTTGCATGTTCAAGGCACGGCATAGCATATACGGACGCCATGGCTTTGATGGATTCAAAATCTCCTTGTTCAAGCCAATCTGATATCGCAGCGAGATCTGCTACCCTAAGATGTGCATCTTGTAGTAATTCCTTAGTTGCAGCCTTAAGACTGGGTTCAATTGTGCCCAAAGCCGATCTGATTGCGGCAATGCAGGAATTGAGGGTCTGTTTTGCGTCGACGATACATGACCATGCCGACGGAAATCCGAGGATGGAGTGTATCTCGGATTCGGTATCACCGAGCTGGTGAACATCTGGAATCCAACGCCGCTGGATTCGGGCGAGTGCCATGCCATGATGGGATGCGAGGATCTCAGGTGTGAGTACCAATTCTCCAAAGTAGCAACCCCGTAGGAGCTCTCCTGGTCCGGACAGGAGTTCTTCAACTTCGGTAGAACTCCAATGAATCAATTTCATTGAGGATTGTATCCCGAAATACCAATGTTCATCAGACTTAGTAAGCGAGTGACGCGTCCAAAGAACCCAATCTGTTAGGCCTGGCAATACTTCTTGAGAAATGCGAATGGCGTCGAGGATCTTCTTTCGGCGTGTTTGACCGAGCGCCCGTCCGGGAGGCAAGTCGTACCAGCGACATTGCCAGCCAAACCACTGACTAGGATCGCCGAGCGAACAAGCGCGATTCAACTGCAGGTGAAATTCTACGCCCGGTTGATTGGCTGTACCTCGAAAGGATCCATAATTGCTGTAGTTGCGACGGATAATTGATCGGCATAGCTTTTCGAAGTTCAGGTGACAATCACCTGGAAGCTGACCGAATATGTCCCAACTCAAGTCAGACATGAGTCATCCACTCACTCGTGGTCCTCTACCGACTCTTCGGAAAAATCATGGGCGGAATATATTTCGATACGGGCTCCTTCCTCGATGAACAACTTCATATACGCAGAAATATCCGCCTCATCTGTTCGTAAGCGAATTTCGCTCCCAACTAGTTTCACATTCACATCAAAGACAAACTGTTCCAGCTCTCCTGGCCTAATGATTGAGATATTCAGATCGCGCAAGAGCTCTAACATTGCATCGCTGTATCGTTGCTCCCTGAGTGGCGCGTCGTGAGAATAGGTGCCTAGCTCCGCATAGACCTGTGCGCGTAATTTATCTAAGCTGGATTCCACATTTCTTGCCTTAGCGGCGTCTTGAAAGCGGCCCACCATAACGAGGTTCATCGAATGCTCAGACCCATATCCGTACCAGAGCTTCACCTTTCAGTACTCCTTTGCTTCTTCCAACGCTTTGATAGCGGCCAACACATTATGGCCTTCAATTGCTATTCCTTTCTTGTCAAACGAAGAGCGTTTCAAGGTTCCGGAGGCGTCTATGTGCGCGAATGCCTTCAAGCCACACTCCATGGATAGAGGGTCGCAGACAGGCAGGCCCGTGCTTTCCGCTTGGCTCACGCTCAAGGGGATGGGAGCGCGATGGGAGCAGACCCAGTCTGAGAGTTGCTTCCGAGTTGCCGACCCAATTCCGCCGTGCCCGTTGACCGGCCGCTCGGGTAGTAGCAGGAACTCTGCGGCCCCCGCCTCGGCAGCAAATGTAAGGGCTGCTTCCAACTCAGGAAATGTCTCTTCGTTCACAACAAAGTTGATTCCAAATGGAGCAATGCTGCGGACAAATTCCAGTTGCCTCAAGAACTTAACGAACGGACGTCCACGAAGTCGCTCGTAGGTTTCGTACAAGCCGTCCATGCTGACCCTGATGAAGTGGACGCAGCCACGCAGATCGGCAGCCATACCTTCCGTCAGGTGATGCCCATGGGTTGTAAATGTCATCGCCAACCCGGTCTGCGCGGACACATATCGGCACAACTCCACAAAGTTCGGATGATGAGTCGGCTCACCACCGCCAAAGCCTACGCCTAAACAGCCATGGTCGTCCAATTCGTGCAGCCATCCCACCAGTGACCCCGTGCTCAGACGCGATGCGTGCTTGGGGGCGTAACAATAGGGGCATCGAAGGTCGCAGGCATTGGTCAGTGCAATGGACACATACCGAGGCGCAGCTGACCACTGGCGTGCGGGAACATGGACCTCATCAAGGAGCATATTCAACCCTGATTGCCTGCAAAACATATGGATGCCGTTCGGGCCATAGCGTGTCTTCATATGCCTTTGGTTCACATGGGTCTCAACTGTCGCCAAGTCGCATCTCCTAGAAGCGTGAGGTAGAGAGTATGCCACAGTGCAAGTGCTTTTCAATAGCTCACCCATCCGGTCAAAATAGGTACCCCATCTTGAGGAGTAGGGACCCAACAGGACGCTCTGGCGAATGTGCGAGGGGCGAGTTCAGGAGTAAATCATCCATGTTCGCTAGGCGGGTGGAGCGCTGCACTCCGGGTGTGCCGAAAGCATGGGGTATATGCCCCTATCCTGAGGCTTAGCATTGGGGTACAGCCGAAGTGAAGGAAACGCAGAAAGAAGGGATAGGCTCTTGTGTCTCGGCACGGTTACTTCCCATCACAAACACAAAGCCCGCATCCAAGGCGGGCCTCAACTCTTCCTCCAACTTCACCGACCAAGCATAGAAGCCCAGTCAGCTCAGAACTCGACTACCGATTGATATGCAGATTCATTACACCCCACGATTAAAGTGGCCCCCTCCACAGCCCACACCCCAAACATCGGGACGCAGTGCGGAGAAGGCCTGATTCATTCTGCTCACCAAGGCATGGCAGCCCCAGCGGAACAGAATTACAACCTACCAATTGATTCTGGGATTGACCTGGGTGTACTTCGTAGCAGTCTTCTTCGTTACGAAAGTGTAGGTTCGAGAAGTACCCGCTTCATCAGGCTCAACCTTCCCTGCTTTCGCTTTCGTCTGCACCTTCACATACACCGGCTTGCCCAGTAGTTGGTCCTTGACGGCCTCGAAGTCTGTACGGTCCTTGACTTCGTGTCCCAGCACCGCCAACTCGGCACACAGCACATTGCGTGCACGCTCGGAAGTCACGTTGTACACCTTGAGTTCCTTGACTGGAGCACCATTGACCAGGAATTCCAGTTCAAAGTAGATGGTGCAGACTCCGTAGTTCGTGTCCGCCGTATCGTCGATATGCTTCACGGTGACCTTCGTGATGACGGCCTGATGAATTCCATCGTCGATTGGCGGTGGCGAAGCCTGAATCGCCTGCATTTGTTCAATTGGTTTCTGGGGCACCCCATTCACCAGGTCTCTTGGATCTACCTCTTCTATGTCTTTGAAACTGGGGCAATAGAATACATCGTTTCCCATTGGATTATCCTCCACGGGTTGCGCCGGCATGTTCATCCGGCTGGTTACTGAATTCTTCTGACAAGGTCCTCTGCTTCAGCCACTCGCTGAGCTCGACCTCGTCATACCGAAGGCGTTTTCCCATCGTGATGTAGGGTAGGCCTTCCTCCTTCCGAAGCTTGAGCAATGTTGTTCTCGATACTCGAAGCATTGCACAGGCCTCTCGTTGCGTAAGTAGTCGCATGTTGTTCCTCCTTGCCCGCATCGGGCGGTTTGGTTTGAATCTTCACCAATATGTCCTCATCTGAAAAGAGCATCGATTTTCTCCGGGCAGAACGGATTCTGGCCGGGATTGGCAGATTGCTGGATGTAGCTCTCGTGCGATCGGAGGGGGTTGGGGCAAATCAGGCCGCCGGAGGATGTCTTGGCGAGATCAGTTTTGGATGTTTTTGGGGTTTTGGATCGGGTGCTCTGAAAAATCGCGTGGTTATTGGGGTTTTTAGGGTTTTGGTTCGGGTGTTTTGAAAAGTGGGGAGGGAAGGTGCGTCGGCTGGAGGGGGGTACAGTGACGCGAATCCTGGCCAAGAAGGCGAAGCCGCGCCTGACTTCTTTTCCTCTTTCTTCTTTTCAAGCGAGTTCTGAGCGCTCCGACGCATCGGATTCAGTCCGATCGCTTTGTTCTCGATGTATGCGCGAGAGGAAGGGTAGAGGTTATTGGGGTTTTCGGGGTTTTGGAATGGAGCTTTAGAAGCTCTGCTGGGAGGAAAACTGCCAATCGTTGGCAAGTATCGCTCTTCAAAACACGGGGTCTGTTGACTTGCGAATCATCACGGGTCCACTTGGCAACGAATCGAGCGGCCTCGCTCGGGTTGTCCCATGAATCGTGGATAGATTCTCCCTATCTGCCCCTGGGCAGCGTGATGGTATCGCCATCGCGGGTGGCACGTCCGGATTCGACGAGTAGGTCGATGCTGGAGTGCAAACGCTTGCTCATGGAGTCTCCAACGCGTTGAAAGCCGAATAGAGTAGCAGTTTCCTTTGCGAGGGCCGCTGCTGGCATGGCGATATGACCATTCAGAATGTGGAAGGCACCATTGGCGTACTCTTCAATGGCTATCTCCTCCGATTTTCGTACAGTATCAGGTAGTTCGCCGTTGATCCGGAATTCGGTGTAGTTTTCGGGGGCCTCGTCACGTGGCCAAAGGAATGGTTCTCCACCCGAATCCCGCTTGACGATAGTTTGGCACTGCGGTAGCAACTGCTTGAAACGCTCGCGGACAGGGCGGGTCACGCGTTGAATCTCCCACAGTGCGGCGATACGACGGCATGCGCTTTCGTAGTGGACAGGCCATTCCCCTTGCACGATTCGCTCGAGCTCTTCACGAAGCCTAGTCAGAGCTCCACTCTTGTAGAACGCTTCCCTTGAGCCTCGCTTCCGTCCGAGGTCAACGGAGATATAGATATGCAGACTTGGCTCGCCTAAACTTGGTGCTACAGGTCCCTTTGCAATGAGTCCCGGCTCTGGCAGGGACGACCTACTCACCTCTTCTTCCTGCATTCGCTCTGGTTCCTGAGGTAGCACTGGATTCGTGCGCCACTCCGCAAGAGCGACCTCCAAAGCGCCTTGAAGCTTCTGAGTCTCGCGTCTGGGGTCATTCCACCAGTCTGTAGACCAAACGCGTGCTATCCTCCAGCCCAGACCGCGCAGTACTTCCTCCCTAAGTCGATCACGATCGCGCGCTGTCTTGGCACTGTGGTAGTTGGCGCCGTCACATTCTATGCCTAGCAGGTAGCTGCCTGGTGCATTCGGATTCACCACTGCGAGGTCGATGCGGTATCCGGAGCAGCCGATCTGCGTGTGCACTTCCCAGCCCGTGTTTGCGAGGGCTTCCGCGACATCCTTCTCGAAGGGAGAGTCGAAGTCGCCGCCTTTAGCGAAGTAGGTGGCTTCAGTGATGGCCCGGGGCCCGCGCTCGGCGTAGTCAAGGAAAGTCTTGAGATGCCTAGCCCCCGTGGAGCGGGTGCGGGCGAGGTCGATCTGCTCCGCCCGAAGTGACGAGTACACCAAAAGTTCATTCCGAGCTCGGGTCACGGCAACATTCAATCGCCGTTCGCCGCCATCACGATTGATAGGACCGAAGTTCATATATACCCTGCCCTGGGCAGCGGGACCGTAACAGATGGAGAAGATGATGATATCGCGTTGATCACCTTGCACATTTTCGAGGTTCTTGACGAATACGCGGTCTTCGCGTTCATCAGAGAAGAACTCGTCAATTTCTGGATGCTCCCGTCGTGCCTTCTCAAGCAGTTCCTCGATGAGGTTCTGCTGCGAGGCGCTGAAGGTCACAACGCCAATGGAATGCTTACACAGTTCAGAGTCCGAGAGCCGCCTGACGACTTCCTCGACGACCCGTTCGGCTTCGCGATGGTTTGTGCGGGTTTGTCCCTTGTCGTAGACTCCATCGGCCACATGGCGCCACTGAACCCCCATCCCCTCGGGAATCGGGGACGGAAATGTGAGCAGACGACCGTTGTAGTAATGGACATTGCTGAAGTGAATGAGGCTCTCGTGCCGGCTTCTGTAATGCCAGTCCAAGGTAAGGGTGCGAAGGGATTTCATGCACTCATCGAGAATACTCTCGGGATCGACCAGAGTGCTGTCATCCTCGTAGTCATCCTCGCTGGCCCTTTGAAAGAAGTTCGTTGGAGGCAGCTGCTTTGGATCTCCCACGACAATGGTCTGTTTGCCCCGAGCAATTGCTCCAATGGCATCCCATGGGGTGATTTGGGAGGCCTCGTCGAAGATTACGACATCAAACTGCTTGACGGCCGGGTCCAAATACTGAGCGATCGACATTGGACTCATGAGCATGCAGGGCTTTAGGCGCGGAAGGAGGTTGGGGACCTTCTGGACAAGCTTACGAATCGAGGTATGCCTTCTTCGGAGGTTCAACTGGTGGCGTAGGAATCCCATTTCGGAGTTCTGATTTGCGGTACCACCAGTGGCCTGAGGGAGCTTTGATGCCAGCTGGGCCCGGATGTAGTCCTTCGTGAGCTCCATGTGGCGCTTGTCGGCCTCCCGATATTGCCTGATATTCTGCTCGTGGGAGCTGCTGGAGAAGGTTCTCAAAACCTCTTCGGAATCCGAGATGGTATTCAGCCACCACTCGTAATAGGCACGGCGAAACACATCCAGAAACTGGTCATGAGCGAATTGCCCACCCTCATACCCTTGTATCAGGTTTTTCAATCCTAGGTTGATGGCTTGGGCCCGTGTGGCACGCCACAGGCACCACTCCTGCAGGCGAGGAAGGTTGTTCTGCCATCTGATAAGTACACCGCGCATATTCTCGATATGGTCGGGGGCCTGTTCGTCTCCCCAAGCCAAAGCTGAGTCAAGGCTAAGCGTTGCTGCGAGGGCATCCCGCTTCGTTTGAAACTGCTTGACGGCAGTTTGCAATGATTGGCAGTCTTGACCAATTGCACCTTGAGGGTCCAACTGTTCTCGGCATTCTGTTACAACATGTCCGAGGTGCGCACGAAGAGCGCTCAAAGCATTCAAGTCATTGCCGGCAAGCTGGCTGCTGCACTTCCGAATGTGGTCATTCCATTTCACCAGCCCACCCAATTCGCTCCAGGAAGGCTCGCCATCCTTCCAGTAGCCTCCCAGAGTGGCTATCGCCTCATCCTTGACTGACTCCAACCGCTGCTCGAGGGCGCGAAGCTCTTGAGCGCTCTTGATGTCAGTGTCGAGAGCTGAGAACTCGGGGGCCTTGCCGATGACGGAAAGCTTTGCCATCTCCCGCCTAAGGGCCCATATGCTGAACCAGCGCACGATGGGATTCGCCTTATTCGCAGAAGCCCACCGTTTGGCGAGTGCTGGAAGATCGGCGTTGAGCAAGTCGATTGAGTATTTGGCGAACAACTCTTCCCGAAGGGCATCCCGCTGGCGGCCTGCGATGACCCAGCCTTCAATTTTGCTGCGCAACGCATCCCAGTCTTCGGTGGCTACGAATGCCTTTGAGACTCTTGGGCGCATCGTGATGAGTCTTGCGGCCTGGTCCAGTAGCTCAAGTCGCTTAGCAGTCCAGCCCGTCGTGGGAAGCTTGAGGTGGCTCGCCACGCGCACGATCAGGGCAGGAAGTGGTTCGGTGGCACTATGCAGAGCCTCGATCTCATCCGAGACCATCTGTCGCCATGAATTGCTCCAGTCAGCTTGTTCCACAGGGCGCCAGGGATGTTCATCTACGGGGCCACAAGCCTTCGCTGAGGTCGATAGGGTCCGAACCATACCTTCTAGCTTCTCGAGGTCATCGCGGGACTGTTGATGCGCATTGGACCACGGAAGTCGGATGATTGGAACCGACCGAAGACCAATCAACTGGGAGGTAGCCTTGAACACGGACAAGCCGTTGGAGCGTAGGCGGTGCAGAGCATCAACATAGCTATTGAGTAGCTGACGCCGTTCGGCAACCCGATTTGCCTCCCGTTGCCAGTCGTCAGCGCCCTGGCCAGACACCGCACCCAACGACTCGCCCAGTTGCCTGATGACATCCAGCTTGTTGGCCTTGTTGCTATGTAGTTCGAGGCAGAACTGTCCGAGTCCCACTCGGTTCAGGCGATCTGCCACGACATTCAGAGCGGCCATCTTCTCCGATACGAATAGAATCGTCTTCCCCGCGGAGAGGCAATGCGCAATCATGTTCGTGATAGTTTGAGACTTACCCGTTCCCGGTGGCCCTTCCAATACGAAGCTTCGGTCCTCTGCGGCTGCCAGAATGGCACGCAACTGAGATGAATCGCTATCCACCGGGCAGAAGCAGTCTGAAGGGGAGTACTTGCCATCCAGTTGGTCAATATTCGGAAACTCTCCGTCCTGCGGGAACGGGTCCAGTGGATTCTCAATGAGATGTCGAACCAACTTGTCCTGCATCAGATCGTCGACTTTATCCTGCAAGTCACGCCACATCAGGAACTTGGCAAATGAAAAGAACCCGAGCCGCGCATCCTCAATAACCTCCCAACGAGGCGTGTTCATGATTGCCGCTCGAATGCTTGTCAGGATGCTTGGGACATCCACGCCAGACCTGTCTTCAGGTAGGGGCTCGAGCCCATGAACCACAATCCCATGGTCTTTGCGCAGCATCTCGAGAAGGGTTGTGTTGGCGCGGGTATCATCCGAACCCCGGGTGAGGTAGTAGGGTCCCGTTACCGATTTTCGCTCCAAGTCCACAGGAACCAGAATGATGGGAGACAGCCGCACCTTGTCGCTTGTGGGAGATTCATACCACTTGAGAATGCCGATTGCGACGAAAAGGCCATTGGCTCCGCCTTCTTCGGCGGCCAAGCGGGCTTCACTGTGAATGGCGCGGAGTCGATTGGACAGCTCTTCCTCTTCGAGATCGACCGAAATCTGCTTCCTGCTGAATTGGTCTCTGAGTATTCCTTCGATGGCATCATCTATCGTCCGCTCTCGCCTACCACTGCTCTCGAGTTCAGGCGGGCGTTTCTGGACTTGGAACTTTGCGTTGTCATCGGCTAAAGCGTCTTCCAACGCTCCAATGTCATGGGTAAGTAGTGGGAGGGTCTTCTTCGACTCTTTGAAATTCAGAAGCCGATTCCGGAGGGAGAGGTCCAGCAGCTTCGTTCGCCAACGATCGAGACGATCCGCTACCGACTCGGTGGGCGTCTTTGCCTCGGTAGTCGTTGTGTGTCCTGGACTTGAGGTATTCAGAGATTTCGATGGGTAGTCGCTGATACTTGGTGACAGGCCTTCAACAATACAACGGCCATCATCTACGCGAATTGGCAAGGGACGAAATTCCAAGATTCGGCAGCGCCTGACATCTAGCGCACATATGAATTTCTCGTCGTCCTTGAGTTGACGCTTCGCCTCCTTGCAAGCCTCCAGAAAGCACTGCTTGGGCCGGTGCGTGAGAAAGGTCGTCTCAATGACCAGAATTGCGCCCAGTTCCATACGATTCCTCAATGAGGCAAGATCATCGGCCACCGGGTTCGCGAATGTCTCCTTCTCGAGCCAAACGCCACACATGGCGTGCTCCTGAAGAACCACAATAATAGGATGCAGTCCGGCCTGTTCCAGACACGCTGCAGTCAACAGTACAAGGTCCAGGCATGTTGCAAGCCTTTCGCGGCAGATTTCGTCCGGAGTGCGAATTCGCTGCCCATGCTCCTCGAAGCTGGCTGGTGGGGTGCAATAGTTCAATTCCTCCGATTGAATCGCTGCGTAGACAGCTTCTGCAATACCTCGGACTGTATTGGCGTTCTTGGATTGATAGCCAGTCAATTCGCTGAGCTGCGCAGCTTTGGCTAGAATCGCTCCCACCGCAGGATGGTTCGGCATCACGAACGCAGCCAGAATCTCTGGGAGAGACTGAAGTCCGCTCCATTCATTGTATGGGAGTACCGTGACGGGTTCGCTGTGGGAAGCGAGGACGGTCTTGCCCGCCATTAGTCGAACCCTGAGATGCCCGCGAATGCGCTCCGTTACACTGGCAAGCAGGCTCGTAGTCAATGTGATGTTCAGATCGTTCAGGGAGAGCGATTGGTGAGGGGGGATAAGGGCAATTGACCGCCGGGATGTTTCCGCAAAGTCCGGATCGGAGTCGACAACGAGCTCTACATCGCGAATTTTCTCATCCAATTCATTGGATATTCGCAGCGATTTGATCACCGGAACACCATTCTGGTCTAGCGCCAGACTGATGTTGCTGTCGATTTCCAGGTAAATCCGAATTTGCTCTTCCGGCATGACGCCCCCCTACATCAGCTCAAACCCAACGGAATTCGAAGCGCAGAACCGGCTAAACTCATACCGTGAGTTGACTTCTCCGCTAAGAACAGCCCCATTTCCTCATCACCGAGACAGGTTGGTGGTGCGGGAGAGCCCATTGCCAGTCTCGAAGCACGCAGCCAAGCCTATCGAAGCTCCAAGTTTGCAAAAATGCTGTCAATCATATGCAGAACGCTCACCATCGGTTTGTGTGGCGATTGGTGTGTTCGAGAACCCGAATGCCATTTCTTCTTCATTGTTGAGGAATAACTATCGCAGACTGTCCCGAGCGTAAGTCAGCCCGAACACCGTGTCCGTCAACCAGCGTCTGAAGCCTTCGTTCTCGGCAAACTGCTTGAACAACTCTGTATCGTCCCTCAGAACAGCTGTCATTACACGCACGAGCGCCTTGTCATGCTCGATACGAGCGTTCTGCTTGTCGGAATTCAGGCACGCGTTGTGATACGCCTTGTCCGCTGCTACTCTTTCCGGGATTTCCTCTGTAATCAACCGGTGTACCCTATCGACATCAGACCACTGAACATTTCCAAACTGGTCATTGAAGGCTTTCAGAATATTTGAAAGCCTTTCGAGTTCAGGCTCAGACTTTCTCCCTCCACCCGATGTGGGTATAGGCTCGAGCTCAGCATCGGAGTCCGGGAGTTGAATGCGTACGGCGGCCTTCTTCTCTACCCGATAGCTATCCATATCGATAGCCTCAAGAATGCCGGTCGACAAGTCTTCTTCGACGGGCGCCGGTAGTTTTGGAACCAGAAAGGTCAAGAAGATGGAAAGCTTCTCCCATCCCGCGTCGGTGTAGGGGAGGATAGAGGAGAGGAACCCGTATGTGCGCACGAATGCTTTGGCCTTTCCCTTGAAATCAACTTGACCGTCTTCGTCCAACTCTTCTTTGTAGTCCGCGACACAGGCATCCAGAATGGGATCCAACTGATCGCGGTCTGCGCCACCTAAGTATAGGGCCGCAAATTCATCCACCTTCTCGGTAGCGTAGACCTGGTAGCCGTCCAACGCCGAATTCAGGTCATGCAGCTTATTGGGGTCGGTCTCTTCAGCGAGGATGGTCGTTTGGTAGTAGTCAGCAAAGGCCTGCTCAATCGTGTCCGCGTCATTCATGAAGTCGAGCACAAAGACATCATGCTTCTTCGGATGCGCCCGATTCAGGCGTGAAAGCGTTTGGACTGCCTTGATTCCCGACAACACCTTGTCCACATACATGGTATGCAGCAATGGTTCGTCGTAGCCGGTTTGAAACTTGTCGGCACACACAAGAAACCGGTACGGAGCTTCCTGAATCTTATCGGCAATTTGGCTGGAGGAGAATCCATTGAGAGACGCCTCAGTTACCCGGTTCCCCCCATACTCATGCTCTCCCGAAAAGGCCACGATGGCCTTGTATTGGCTCTTCCGTTCCGTAAGGTACTCCTGAATCGCATGGAAATACTGGATGGCCCGCTCGACGCCACTCGTGACCACCATCGCGCGTGCTTCGCCACCGATCTTGTTCAACGCCAACACCTGCTCGTGAAAGTGGTCCACCATGATTTCCGCCTTAAGCCGAATGGCATGGTCATGGCTCTCGACATATCGACGCAGCTTCTTCTTGGCACGCTTTGTGTCGAACTCAGGGTCTTCTTCCACCTTCTTCACAAGTCTGTAGTAACTCTCCACCGGCGTATAGTGCTTGAGCACATCCAGGATGAACCCCTCCTGAATCGCTTGCTTCATCGTGTAGCTGTGGAAGGGCCAATGCTTTACCGTGCCATCGGCCTCGGGTTCAGGATTTCCAAATATCTCCAGTGTCCTGTTCTTCGGCGTGGCAGTAAAGGCGAAGTAGCTGGCATTGGGAAGCAGCTTTTTTGCTTCCATCAATCGGTTGATCTTGTCCTCGAAAGTATCCTTATCGTCACCCGCCCCAGATTCTGACAACGCCATCGATACGGCAGCAGAGGTTCGGCCACCCTGGCTGGAATGCGCTTCGTCGATCAGGATTGCGAAGCGCTTTCCGCGATGGGCATCCCCAATCTCTCCCAGAACGAACGGAAATGTCTGCACGGTGCAGATGATAATCTTCTTTCCAGCAGCCAGAAACGACGAGAGCTGTCCTGTTTTGCTTCCGGAATCACCGGTCACCGCCCCCACCGTCGCCCCGACTTGCGCAAACTGCTTGATTGTCTCTCGGATTTGCTGGTCCAGGATGCGCCGGTCCGTTACGATGATGATCGAGTCGAAAACGCTTGCATCGTCCTTGTTGAGTCCAATGAGCTGGTGTGCCAGCCATGCGATCGAATTGGACTTTCCACTTCCCGCTGAATGCTGAATCAGGTACCGCCTCCCGGCGCCATTTGCTTGCGCGTCTTCCAGCAAGCGCCGAACCACATCCAGCTGGTGATAGCGCGGCCAGATCTGCACCGCCTTCTTTTTGCCCGTACGGAGGTCCTTCGTCTCGACAATCTGGGCGTAATTCTCCAGGATATCCGTGAGGCTTTCCCGCGTTAGAATTCGCTTCCATAGATAATCGGTCTTCAGTCCATTCGGATTCGGCGGGTTTCCCGCTCCATGGTTCCAGCCTTGGTTGAACGGCAAGAACCAACTCCCCTTGCCCTTTAGGTGGGTGCAGAAGCGCACCTCGTGATCATCCACGGCAAAGTGCCCAACGCAGCGTCCAAACTCGAACAACTTTTCGCGCGGTTCGCGGTCGCGCCTATACTGCTCAACGGCATCCTCCACGGTTTGCTTCGTCAGGCTGTTCTTTAGCTCAAAGGTCGCGATCGGCAATCCATTGATGAACAACCCAAGGTCGAGTGCGAGTTGTGTCTCGTCCCGGCTGTATTGGAGTTGCCGCGTGACGCTGAACCGATTGGCCGCGTAACGCTCTTCCGCCGTGGTATTGCCCGGCGTGGGCGTACCGTAGAACAACTCCACATAGTGCTGTTGATGCTTCACCCCATGACGCAGCACATCGATCGTCCCGCGCTTCGATATTTCCCCCTGCAAGCGCGCCAGGAATGTTCGGCGCGTGGGGCCATCCTCCTCCAACGACAATACCTCTGCCACCCGAGGTTGCGTCGCTTTCAGAAACGCTTCCAACTGCACGAGATCCACGCAGTATTCGCGGTCGTAATCTTGCGGACGCCCCCCAATCCACCCGTAGTCGCCGTAGGGTGTGTCGTCCTCTTGGACCACTCCACTCCGCCCAGGCTCACACGCGTGGCCCGTCAACGACTGGCAAATCAGCCGTTCAAGGCCGCGTTCTGAAGTGTCGGTAGTCAGGGCTTGCTTCCTTGATTGGTGTCGAATAGATCGTCAGGCCTTCGCATGTAGGTCACCGGGCGCTTGCTCTTTTCCAACACGCCTTCGTCAACCAAGCGATTGAGCCACTTTGTTGCTTGGGGTTTTGTCACATCGAGTGCCATAGCCACGTCATCGGCACTCTTGGGTTTCGAGAGAATTCTGAGAATCAATTCACGAACAGTTTGGAAGAGGGTGTCAGAAGAAACTGCGACGTCGAGAGCGGATTCTTCTCCTTTTTCGGTCTGCAAAGGCTTCGCTTGTGACATAATCGGATTGTCCTCGGCCTCCCGTTCCGCAGCGGATTGTTCGAACCCCAGTGTGGACTGCTCCGACTTAGGTGAAACAGATGCAACAGAAGCTTTCAGGGCGTCTTCAAGTTCCAATTCGTCAATAGGGTTTGTCCATAGCAGAGCTCCGAGCTCTTTGAGCGCGGCTAGGCCTTCGGAGGGCGTGCCCGTGGAGCGAACATAAACTGGCCCGAAACGGTACTTCTTGAGCTGCTCATATGCCCCGGCCCAGGTGCCCCCCTTCTCGATTTCTGCGCTTACGATCAACGCAGCATCTGCCAATGCGTAAATAATCTTGTTGCGCTGCATAGCGTTGCCCACATTGAAGCCAACTGATGGGTCGTACGGGGAAATCAAGAGTAGCTGTCCCTCAAGAATCGCCTCCCTATTCTCGCGACGCCTTGTCGCCTTCTCGAGGCTGTCTGCGAGCACGCCTATTGCTCTGCCCCCTGCTTTCAAAGCGCCCCGCATCGCAGCCTGATCAATACCTCTTGCACCACCCGAAACGAGTGTTCGTCGTGACGCCGCGACCAAACGACCCACATCTTCGGTGTATTCAATCAGCTCGTCGTCGACATGACGCGATCCAACCACTGCCAACCCGCCTATATCGAGAATTCCTCGATCACCGCAGCCATAGAGGATTGAAGGAGCATCTCCCTTCAGCTGTCGCTTAAGCAGTTGCGGGTATTCCGGGTCGGCGCGGCTCACGATCCAGATCGCTTGTGCCTGCCAGCGTTCCATCGCTTGACTCAGGAGAAAGCCACGCGCGAGCAGTGTCCGAACGCGTGCGGGGTCAACGATCGGTGCGCAGCTATCGATCAGTTGGTCAGCCTCGGAGTTCAAGAGGTCAGCTGGCTCCTTGCCCATAGAATGCAAATGAGCAGCAATCCGTTTGTACTCGCCCGGACTGAGCCACTCCGCAGATTTGCTCCTACGACCAACGACCAGCGGCGCAGTCAACATCAGGATTGCCTGAGCGTTCGCCGAGAAATTCTCGGTCATCACTGTCCTGCCCCTGTCTGTGCAAGCACCAGGGGAAAAACCGGGCCACTTCCGTTAGAGCGTAGGAGCCAAGCACCGACGGTCAAGGTCCAGCGGGAATCCACCATATCGTCGATCAGAAGAACTGCCTCCCCCCTCCGTACTTGCCCCGAGACCGCCAGAACCCCATCAAGATTACGGGCCTGTTGGACGCTGTTTGCCATTGTCTTCTGCTCAGGGCACTCCTTTCTTCTAGCCATTATGGGATCGAAAGGTAGGCCGAGCGCAACCGCGAGACGCTGAGCGAAGTCAGGCACCAGAATCGGGTGCCTTAGGGAAGATATACAGGTTACCCAGCTTGGCTCTGGATCGGGATTCCACGCATTGAAAAGCTTCTTGCACGCGTCTACCAGTTCGTTCGAGAAGTGCCCGTCATGGTACTTACCCTGGCGGACGGCATTTCCCCATCCCGCGTCTCCCCAGTAACACAGAGCTCGGCCTTCGCTGGCAAGCAAGCTTGAATCAATACGTCCCCGAAGCGCATATTGTGGCATTCCCCCCGCCGGCCACTGCTTGCGTGGCTCGATAGGGATACTGGTTCGACGCAGAAAAGCAACCGCTTCCCTCGTGAGTTCCTCGCTGACGGTACTCGGTAGCGGCGGAATCGGCGGTGTTGAGATGCCCGTCACATCCCCATCCAACGCTCGGACCAAAAAGGCCATATGTCCGGTTTCGAGCGCCAAGTATTCCTGCATCTGCTCCCGTTCCAAGCGTCGAAGTTCCGTCAGGCGCTTGGCGCGTTCCCAGAAAGCAGCGCTAAGCTCTGCCGCAGTAAGCTGCCACTTCGAACCCTCCTTCACCAGCGGCGCGGGCGACTCAAGCGACAACAGAGCCAGTGCTTTCTCTATTCTACCTTTGCTTACATTGATTTGGCTCAACATCTCGGGAACAGAAAGCCCGGATGTAGATTCCCGCAACGCATCGAGAATTTGATGGACTTCATCCTGGGTAGGGAAGGCGCTCTCGATGAAGAACTCAATGATTTCGGCATCTTCCACGCCGCCCATTAGAACCCCATAGGCTGTGTCGATCGCGCGTCCTGCGCGTCCTACCTGTTGATAGTACGCGACGACCGATCCAGGGCATTGGTAGTGAATCACGAAAGCCAAGTCCGGTTTGTCGAAACCCATTCCCAGTGCCGTCGTGGCAACAAGCGCTTTGACCCTATTCTCGAGGAGCGCATGTTCTAGCTCGACTCGGCGCTCCCCGGAGTCGCTCGTATATGCCTCAACAGAGAACCCCTTGGACCGCAGCCATTCTGCAACTTGCGCAGCATCCCGCTTGGTCAGGGTGTAGATGATCCCGCTTCCTGGAATCTTCGGAAGTTGCACGGCGAGCCACGCTAAACGCTCTGCCTGCCCCGGCATACTCAGCGTCTGAAGAGATAAAGAGGAACGGTGGAGGTCGCCACGAACAACGGTCAGGTTTGGCCCGAGAACCGCTTCAAGGTCATCCATCACGCGATCATTTGCCGTCGCCGTCGTCGCCAAAAACCGAAGGTTGCGTGGAAGTGTTCGTGCTATTCGTTCAATCAAACGATAGTGCGGGCGAAAGTCATGGCCCCAATCCGAAATGCAATGCGCCTCATCGATGATAAGCAGTTCAATCCGCGCTGCAACTTCAGAAAGAACCTGACTACGGAAGCGTTCATTGGCCAGCCGTTCCGGCGAGATAAGAAGAATATCGACCTCGTCTGATTCGATCTTGCTTTCGACCGCAGCCCAGTTTTCTTGGTTGTCGGAATGGATGGTGAGTGCATGCACCCCCATCAGATTTGCGGCAGCAATCTGATTTCGCATCAATGCCAGTAAGGGTGAAATAAGTAACGCGGGGCCGCTGCCTTGTTCCCGCAGTAGTTTGGCCGCAATAAAGTACACAAAGCTCTTGCCCCATCCCGTCCGCTGAATCAGAAGCAACCGACCCAAGTTCTCCACCAGGTGCCGAATGGCTTGTTCTTGTCCAGGTCGAAAACTAGCGTCAGTTCGATCGGTGCCTGCGCGAAGCAATTGAAGCGCTCGCTCACGATCGAATCTCCCTCTGCGCTTCTCGCTCATGCTTCCACCTCCTCCAGTTCCGGGGCATCGCCGAGGGATTCGTCGGAATCGTCTGGGAGAAGTTCGGGGTCGGGGTCGTCGAGGGGATTGGGGGTGTCGGGCTCGGGCGGCAGGGCGGCGGCGGCTTCGCGGACATCCAGCTTGCCCGTCACCACATCCGCAATCAAGCGCGTTCGGTACTCGCGCAGGAGGGTGATTTCCGCTTGAATTCGCGCGCGGATTGGAGCAATGGCTTCGACGAGTTCGTCCACCGCCTTCTGCTCATCAATAGGAGGAACGGGAACGCGTTCCTTTAGAAGCGTGCGGAGATTCAAAGGGCGGTTGCGTCCTGCCGCCCCGCGAGAGTGCTGGTCCAGTAGCATTGCGCCTAAGTCCGAGCGCAACAATGCCCAAAGATATGCTGTGGTTGCGCGACCGTTGAATCCCCGAAGTAGATAGTATCGATGACTGACAATCTTGGTATCATCGGCGGCGGCAGCCATTGCGACCGCGCCCTCCCAAGCGAATTGACCACTGATCACCAAGTCGCCGCATTCTACCCAATAAAAGTCCGAGTCACCCAAGTCAGATCCAGACCTCGGCGCTTTATGAAAGATCCCTCGCCCACGATTGTAGAGTCCCAATGCTGTATAGTATGTAGATTCATCTCTCGCTACCTCGTCGAGCCGCTGGGTCACGATATTTCCTAGTCTTTCGGATCCGCGGGCAGGATGATTCATCGCAGCTGCCGCCCGTACGACGATCTGCTCCTCCAGCAGCTTGATCAACTTCTGCTTCGCCGCAATGTACCGCCGAATCCGCCGGTCCGCATAATCCAAAAACCGCACAATCGCCCATTGCTCATCGGGGGGAGGGAGTGGAAAGGGAAAATCGTTAAATCGCTTACGGGGTAGTCTCCAGCGACCGAGCTGAGCACTTCCTTGTCCCCATGCATAAAACCCCCGATTCTGGTAGAGAAGTCTGAGTACAGAAAGCATGAAATTGCTATCACATTGGAAAGCATCACGAACAGTAAACACCCGATAATCCGGACTTGTCACACCCATGGTGGAGGCCAATCCGACTCCCCCTGTCAGCAAGTCCATGGAGTTCATTGCGAACTCACCTTCTCGCACGATTTGGTACTTTGTGTAGTCCTGCGACATCTGCCCAGTGAAAGTTTCGATATCTCTTACTACAAGGCCCGTCTGTGTAACCGAGATTATGGGAAGGCCGAGTCTATTGGCGATTCGCTTTCTGATCTCGAACAACTGTCGTCCCCGTTGTACCTCCCAATGCTCCGGCACCTCCCCAAGCCAGGGCACACCAGAGTCCTTCATGGCGGGGTAAGGTTTCAGGTCGGCAATCATCCTTGACGCTCCGAACCCAATCGCTTCCAACGCCGCTCAAATGCTTCCCGTCCACCCTCCATTACACGACAGACTTCATCCCGAATTGCCTTATCTTGTAGACACCCATGTTGGATCACGCGACATTGCCCCTTACGGAAGTCCAGTGTGTGGATCATTTCAGCATCGCCATTCACGACGATATTCGGATTGTGAGTAATTACAATGATCTGTCGTCGCTGCTTGCCGGACCGGATTTGTTTCACCACTAGGTCGTATATCAGATGGTTGTCGAGGTCGTCCTCAGGTTGATCCAAGACGATAGGTTCGTTGCCATCCGCCAACAGAAAGGCTAGCATCGCAGCTGCACGCTGCCCTGCCGAAGCCTGATCGATAGGTCTGAATGCGTTTCCATCGCCCCGTGGGCTGTACTCCACTTTCAGGGAGTCCTCCGGATACCAAGTAAGGATCCGATCGAAGAATTCGGGCCGATCCTTGTACTGCCGTTCCAGGTAGCTTCCAAAACGAGCCCCGAAATCTACGCTGTCCAATCCGTTACAACAATGCTTGATTTTGCCCTTGAGTTCAGAAAGCCGCATCTCAGATTCATCGCGGGCGGCTTCGTACTCGGCTGGCAGGTTCTTGCTCAGCGTGGCGACTGCACCGGAAGTATGCCCAATAGTGTTGACAATCAGAATATCATCGCGAAATCGCTCGTCCTCTACCCCAAGCACTTGCCGGAACGATCGTTCAACAGCCCGTGGGTCGCGTCCATAAGGTTCCAGTGAGATCCGGACGAAGGGATTATCGGCCAGGGCCTCCTGCAGAAAAGTGGCGCGCTTGTCACCTAGTGCGCGTCGCGCCATAGCGAGTTTCTCCAGTGAATTTTCTGACTGAGTGGCGAGCTGCTGTTTTTGCTGCTCCAAGGCATCGAGCTTGTTGAGTTCACTTTCCAGGCGCTGCCGCTCCTCCACAAGCCTACCGTAATCGCTTGGATCCGTAACGCCTTGCGATTCGAGCGATTCAATCAGCTCGTTGTACGCCTTCTTCGCCTTTTGAAATTCGTCGTGCCACGATGTCGACGGCAACGCATCGCGCTCAATCTTGATAGCATCAGACAGAACCTGGCCGGCGGTGCGTATCGACGCGGCCGATTGACCAACTAGGTTCCTCAGGCGATTCAGCAGATCGATGGCGGTGCTATCTTGTGGGCTATTGGCATCGAAGAGGTCTGCAGGTAGATCTTCCAGCTGGAGGTCATTTGCCAATCTGTCGATATGTTCCTTAAATTCGGCAGCGGCTTCCATCTGAAGGGCAATTTCCCTCTCTTGCCGAGCTCGCAGCTGATAGTCCTTCAGCACTTGTGCATGCTTCGCTTGTTCGAACCGGTCGAGCTTGCGTCTAGTGTCCGCCAATTGGACGCTGAGCGCCTCGCGACCGACAAGCTTTCCCTCAAGATCTCGAATATTGGCCCGCAAAGCAAGAAATCTGCGTTCTTCGTCCTGTATCTCGGTCTTTTCCTGGTTAGTTCCCACATTCTGATCGATCAAGTCGAGAAGCGCGTGACTGCCTTCCGTTGAGAGCGCAGCGATTTGTCCTTGGCTAAAAAGGCGTAGCGGAAAGCGTTCGGGGGTGATCGACTGACTTGAAGATGGTTCCCAGCTACCCGCAACCTCCTGTTCAACATGCGGTTCGTTAGCATTTTGCGTCCAATTCAGGCGATACCGCTCTCCGTCACGCATCAGCACCACTTGTACTTTGGTGTTGTCGCCGCTATTTAACCCGCCGTGGTCGTCCCGGCTCTTTGGCGTGTGGTTGAAGCGCTCGAATGTCCTCGCTACCGACTCAATGTCGCCAAGCTTCTTCAGTTCGTTTTCGCGTCGATAGGCCAGTCGCAAGAAGTGCACCATTGTGGACTTGCCTGTCCCTCGTCCGCCGACAAGAGCGTTGAACCAAGGTGAAAATTCCAATCGTTCACTTGAGTCGCGCCCCATGAATCGTGCGTTGAAGATTTCTACACATTCGATGAAGTGCTCCGGAGTAGTATTGGGTGAAAAATCCTGCACAGGGTCGTCGCTGCGACGGATGGAGATATCGTTGCCGTCAAGTAAAGCAAGCCGCAGCCCCTCGAGAGACGGCGAGCCCATTTTCACCCAAGTATAGATATTACCCGGCGTGATTGCCGTTTGAAAGCTGTGACAGTCGCTTCCTACTACCTTTGCGAATCTCTTGGATTCGCGCTCTACCGCTTGAGGCCAAGGATTGGAATGGTCTACCCATTCGACCGCCAATAGACCTTCGACACTCAGCGCTTGGCGGACGGAGTTGGCTGACACAGCACACTCTCTTGTTCCAGGGTTTACGCGCAGAAGTCCTTTGGGCTGGTCAGCGTGAGCAAGGATCGGAATGGCTCCGCTTTCTAGGACACGACACAGCGTTTCGGTCAAGCTACAGCTTGTCTCTCCGTCGGAGTCGCCTTTCGTTCCCGAATAGTTGACTTTGGCAAGGAGTTCGCTGATAGCTTCGCTTGTGCATGTGGTGTCCAGGACTGCAAGAAGATGGATGCCGCCGTTCACTGAAATCTCAACGCCAGGAAAAATCGTCAATGCTCGGAAACCGGGGACTGATTCTCCTTCATCTATTTTCTGCTTCATGGAAGCATAGGCCCGGATTAGAGGGTCAATCCATGCGCCCGTATTGTGGTCGGTAACCACTACGCAATCGATCTCTGCGGCCATGTACTTTTGAAGCCACTGTTCTGGTGAGAGCTCAAGCTTCTTCGTATGCCATGGTGTATCAAGTGATGCTGGCGTGTGCGTGTGAAAGTCGAACTTATACCAGCTTGCACCCGGGTACGGCCATTTGCGGTGGTTCATCCCCTTCCCCCCACAATCTCCTCCAGCAACCCTTCGGTCTCCTTCTCCAGCGCCAGGATGTCGGCGCTGATTTCCTCCAGCGTGCGCAGGGGCTGGGGCTTGTAGAAGTAGCGGGTGAAGCTGACCTCGTAGCCAGTCTTGACGCTGCTTTCGACATACCATGCATCCGGGGCGTAGGGGAGTACCTCACGCTTGAGGAAGGCCTCGATGCCGCCATCCTCCTGCAGGGGGACTTGCTCGGTGTCGCGCAGGTCGCTGTCGGGCTCGTACTCAACGACGGCAGGCTTTCCGGCAATTTCGACCTGGAACAGGCCTCGCAATGGGTCGGCTGCGGTGCCCTTCTTGTGGATTTTCTTGATGACGGGCGGTGCGTCCTCGCCGCGCTCGTGGGTTTCCTTGAGCTTCTTGACCTCAGTGGGTTTGTAGGCCCTTTCGGGGTCAATGCCCTGTAGCCGCAAGGGCCGCTCGACCGTGACCTTCCAGTATCCGAAGGCGGCGTTCGGAAATATCTTCGATTGCTCGGTCTCTTCGAATGCCAGGAAAGCGCTGCAGATGCGCTGGATGTCCTCCTCGGCCAGTTCGCAGTTTTTCTTGCCGAGGTTCTTGCGCAGCGGTTTGAACCACTGTGTCGCGTCGATCAGCTGAACCCGGCCCCTGCGGTGCTCGGGTTTGCGGTTGGTGAGCACCCAGATGTAAGTGGCGATGCCGGTGTTGTAGAACATGTTCAGCGGCAGGGCGACAATGGCCTCGAGCCAGTCATTCTCGATGATCCAGCGGCGAATGTTGCTCTCGCCTTGGCCTGCGTCGCCGGTGAAGAGGGAAGATCCGTTGTGCACCTCGGCGATGCGGCTGCCGAGCTTGGTATTGCGTTTCATCTTCGAGAGCATGTTGGCGAGGAATAGCATCTGGCCGTCGCTCGAGCGGGTGAGAAGGGAGTACTCGGGGTCTGTGGCGTGCTCGATGAGGAAGCGGGGGTCCTTCATGCCGCTTTTTCCGCCCATGCGCTCGAGGTCGCTCTTCCAGCTCTTGCCGTAGGGCGGATTGGAGAGCATAAAGTCGAACTCGTGTGCGGGAAAGGCGTCGTTGGCCAGGGTGGAGTGTTCCGGTCCGCCGACGATGTTGTCCGCTGCTTCGCCTTCACCCTTCAGCAGCAGGTCAGCTTTGCAGATGGCGTAGGTTTCGGCATTGATCTCCTGACCGTAGAGGTGCGTGGCAACTTCTTTGCCGTGCTGTTCGGCCAGTTCCTGGAGGGTCTCCTCGGCCACGGTGAGCATGCCCCCGGTGCCGCAGGCTCCGTCATAGAGAAGGTAGGTGCCGGAATCGATCTCGTCCGCGATGGGAAGAAAGATGAGCCGTGCCATCAGCTTGACGGCGTCGCGCGGAGTCCAGTGCTCGCCGGCCTCCTCGTTGTTTTCCTCGTTGAAGCGCCTGACCAATTCCTCAAACACCGTGCCCATGGCGTGGTTATCGAGGCCGGGGTGTTTCGCGGAACCGTCGCCATTCAGGACGGGATTGGGGCTCAGGTTGATGTCGGGCGAGAGAAGTTTCTCGATCAGCGTGCCCAGAGCGTCAGCCTTGGAGAGCCGGGGAATCTGATTGCGGTACTCGAAATTCTCGAGGATGTCTTGGACATTGGGGGAAAAACCGTCGAGATAGGCCTCGAAGTCTGCTCGGAGTTGCTGCTGACTGGCGCGGCCTTTCAAGTCACGAAGGGTGAATCTCGAGGTGTTGTAGAAAGCCTGACCGGCCGCCTGCCGCAGGGCCTGGTCTTGGTTGGTGATGCTGGCCTCGTCGAGCGATGCCTTCATGTCGAGTACGGCCTGTTTGGTGGGCTCGAGGACGGCATCAAGGCGCCGAAGCACGGTCATCGGAAGGATGACATCACGGTACTTGCCGCGAACATAGAGATCTCGGAGGACATCATCGGCGATGCCCCAGATGAAGTTGGCGATCCAGTTGTAGGTGGCGTGGTTTGTGCTCATATCATTCCCGCGATTGGTGACAGGGCAGCACTCGGCCGTATTGGAACCGGTGTGGGTACTCGGGACGCCAATCTACCCCGCGAATCCCCTCCAGCCTGCTTGATGCGAACTGACTATCCCGAATGGCTGGCCCCAGTGTCTGCCGCCATGACTCCGGCAGCAACCCCCGCCACCGGACCGCATACTAGCACTTGATGCTGGATGATGTCCTACTCGGGATTCGATCGTACCTCCCCCTGCCCATTCCCCCTCGAACCCCCCATTCGAGCTGGACTTCCCCTCCCCGCCGACAACCCTTTTCCACAACTCCAAGGGCATCTCAATGGGGTCTGTGGCCGGGTCCTGAAGACTTGGGCCCTCTCGCCCTGACGCATCGACCAGTGTCGGAGTGCATCGATAGTGCCCCTTGCCATCATCACCGATGTCACTTGCCGCTCCGGATTGAAACAGATCGTTTTCGCGCCAGGAGATGTGGACCGTAGGGGGTTCGGGAACCCCTTGTTTCTCCCCCCGTTCCACCAACTCACTTCGAGCGAACTCGCGTTGCTTTTGGCGTTCTCCGGAGTCAGGAGTGTCGCGTGCAAAGAAATCAACCTGCGCGCCACTATAACTCAATGTCATCGAGCGCGGGATTTCCACGCCATCCAATTGGAATCAACCGATGAATCTTCAGCGTAAGCTTGGAATGCGCCTTTCCTTCATCTAAGGTCGGCCAGACTTCGGATGAAAGGGAAGCTTCGATAAAGACTCTATCCCCTTTACGCAAATTCTTGCCTGTAAATTCTGCCTGCTCGTCCCACAGAACTCCATCAAGAAACAACGTCTCGGAACGCGTTTCACCATCGATATCGAAATAGCGCGTGCTTCCGATTCCGATTTTGCAAAAGCATCTATTGCTGCTGGTGTAGCTCATGCGTGGTTCTCGAGAAAACGTGCCCGTCATGAACACGACCTGCATATCAGATTTCTGTGATTCGCTCACACGATCCTCTCCAGTTGGCAAAAGTGTATGTGCATGCAAACGGAATCAGATCCCGGATTTCCACGGATACGGGTGTATAGGTGAGTGGTGTACTACGGTGAATAGATTCGAAATGCGGGAACAGCGTAGCAGGGAGTCCGGCCGCAACTCAACGCGCTTGGCGATTCCAGACTCGAATACTAATTGCACCGGTTTTGGATTATGCCGCAGTACACTCTCGAGAGCACCGCGCTTACGCAGCTTGAAGTCGACGACGACATGCAAAGTACTCAGCGTACGGACCGTTCCGTACGGTCGTCGAAGAATTTATACCTGCGCTTTTCGTTTCGCCCACCCAACCGTTCACATCATCAGAACCATGCCGTCTTTCATGCCAAGGTCAGACTGCATTTTGGTTGATCCTGTTTCTCCAGACTATTTGGACAAAGTAGCTGCAACCGGCGCAAACACATCGGCTTTCGAGGAGGTTGCGGATTTAAATCTGTGTGATACCGCAATAATTTAGCCCTAGTAGCCGCAGATATTGCGGAGACGCATAATTTAATCCCGCCATCTCATTAGTCCTTTTCAGCCACAGACGCCGTAACCACTTGAAAAGATTTGACTTACAACCCGATCGCACGGGCAGAGCGTTTTTGGAAACATTCGTCGAACTGAAGAGGTGACAGATTTTTTCTTTACCTGTGCAAACGCGCAATGAAGTGGAACGCGCCCCGCAACGGGGACCATCGGAGCCAGATAATGGGCCTAGAACAATCATCAGTGCAGCTGCCCGCTGCGACTTCGCGACAGTTCATCACGGAAGTTGAACTCGCCGAGATGTATCGACTTTCTCGATCCACTATCCAAAAGTGGCGACGCAAAGGATATGGACCTACGCCGCACAAGTTTGGCCGAAGCATACGCTACCGCCTTGACGAGGCACTCGCGTTCGGAGAAAGTCGGCAACAAGCCTTTTTTACCAACGAGGTTGCGGACAATGAGTAGTCCCGTCGCAACCCTGGCCGATATCACTCGACCACAACATCGGATGGCCGCGAGGAGAATTCTCGCGCGGGTTCGAGGGCCGCCTCCATCCATCGGCCAATTCACCTCACCCACAAATCACGCAGGCGCAAACCTGCACAGAAATCAGGCATCACGAGGCCGAACAAAGTACCGGCCACCATGACTGCCAGTATCATACAGGCCGAATAGGCCGTAAAGGAACACTCCATGTACGGAAAGAAAAAGAAGCTGACGGCACCTCCCGAGGATGTCGCCGAAATGGCCATCGACGCGGTGGCGGGGGAACCCGAACAGGAGGATGTCGGCGACGATGAGTCGCAACTCCTATGGGCAACCCCGTCGGCTGTGATCTCCGGAGCGCGCGTCCCGCTCGAGCTCCACAATGTCAAGCTGCCCGGTGCAATGAGCCAAGTGGCTCACGCATACAGCAGCTCGTACAATGCCTCGTTCGAGGCTGCGGCGGTCACGATGCTGTTTCTCTTGGCATCCGCCATCGGCAACAGCATTCGTGTCCTTGACCGCTGGCGCCAACCCCATTTCCTCTCGCTGGCGATGGGTTTGGTCTCCAACAACGGTGTGCGGCTCGGGCAATTGGTTCGGGTGATGCACCTCCCCTTCATGGAACTTGTGGAGCAATCCCGCCGGGACCACAAGGAGCACTTTGGAGATGTTCTGCACGAACAGGAGATGCTGAAGGCCAAGCTCACCCAGCTGGCCCGCAGCAAGCAGAGTGACCGCAAGGGGACCAAGGTCGTGCTCGAGAAGATGGCCAAGGTTCGCACCGAACTCGAAGACGCCACCAGCCAAATCAAGCCGACGATGGCGCACCTGTTGACGGATCTCCGCAAGGTGGATTTGGTTGGCTACATGCTGCCTCATGGCGGCTGTGGCGGCCTACTCAGCCTGGACGGTGCTGTAGCGGCCAAGGCGATTGGGCAATCCCCCGCTCAATTCAATCGGCTGTTGCGTGGCGAGCGCATCCACGATGACGCGCATCGGCAGCATGGCGACCCCGTCGGCGATTCGCCGATGGATCCTTGCTTCGGCGCGCTCCTCGTGTTCCCCTTTCACGCCATCGATTTGTCTCTGGGATCAGAACAGCTCGATGGGCTTCGGCAATTCGTCTTCGCGAATGTCGATGTCGAGGTGAATGAAGGGGCCGGACATCCCATCAAGCCTGTGGCTGATGCGGATTGCAAGGCCTATCTGAAGATGCTGAACGATTGCTTCGAGTTTCGAAGTGTTGTCGCGCAGCCGGTCGAATTGACGGTCGACGACGAAGTGCTCGAGGCTCAGCAAGAATACTTCTCGCGCATGAGCACACGGGCCGAACAGGATGCACACCGCACTCTGGAGGCGTCTACGCCGGAGTTCGCGACCCTGCTGGCCACCAAGCTTGCTGGCGTGATTCATTCTGCGTCTGAGCCGACGACGAAGGCGGTGAAGAATTCCGTCTCGATCGAGAGCTGGACACCGGCTGAGACGATCGCGAGCTTCCTGCTGGAGCATACCTTGGCGATGCGGGAGACCGCTGTTCGCAATACCGATTTGCGGGCCGCCCAATGTCTCCTTGATCGGGCCCCGAATCTCGGCACTCCCTTCACCCTGTCCGACCTCTATGGCAAGAGCTGGACCGGCTTGAAGAAGAAGGGCCAGATTCAGTCCGCCATCGAAATCCTCACCGACGCGGGGTGGTTGCAATCCGTGCGCGGGGACAATGACGGACCTGGTCGCCCGTCGGTGGAGTACCACTTCCACCCCGATGCAATCCACGCCCCGTCTGAGGAAGGCGATTCCCTCCAAGCCCCGGCCGAGGAGCCCTTCGAGGCGTATCTGGTGCACAAGGCGATGCCTAACAAGCATGTCGAGGACCAGGGAATCCACTCCAGTGGGGCTCAGCCCGAGGCGGCCGAATAGGCCTTACTGACAGACACCACTTATCCATTCCCCGACCGCCCGGATTTCCTTCCGGGCGGTCTTTCCTTTTTCTTCCGACGAGCACTCAGTGGCATGTTGTCGTACCGAGTGGCAAATCCATTGGGATACGTATGGGATACGGCGCGACAATCCCAACAAAAAACCCCGCAACGATTATCTCGTAACTCATTGCGGGGCTTATATTTGCGTGGTGGGCGGCACTGGACTCGAACCAGTGACCTCTGCCGTGTGAAGACAGCGCTCTAACCAGCTGAGCTAGCCGCCCGGATAGAGCGGGAATCTTATCAATTGGCGTAGGCAATCGTCAATTTTTGTTTGGGGCTCGTCAGGCGGGCTGAGGCTGAGCGTCGGGCTCGGCGGCGGGGCGGCGGAGGCGAAGGGCGAGAAGGTAGAGAGAGGGGACATAGTAGAGCGCGAGGAGGGTGCATCCGCCGACGCCGCCTGCGATGGCGATGGCCAGCGGGGGCCAGAATAGACCGCCGCTGAGGATGAGGGGGAGAAATCCGCAGATGGTGGTGACGGTGGTGGCAACGACATGGCGGGTGGAGCGCAGTACAACTTCGCGGCAAGCGGCGAGGTCGCCTTGGCGGGCGAGGGGATTGGCGCGAATGGCGGCGAGGACGACGATGGAGTCGTTAATGGCAATGCCGACGAGTCCCATGGTGCCGACGATGGCCATGAAGCCGAAGGGGTAACCCCACATGTACAGAGCGGCGAGGCCGAGGCCCATGGAGAGGAATCCGACGGTAGCGATGATGCCGGCAATGCGGAAGGAGCTGAAGGCGAGCACAAGGGTGGAGAGGATGGCGACGATGATAATGAGGACGGAGGCGAGCAGCTGATTGACGGCCTGGCCGCGTTCTTCGGCTTCGCCACCAATCTCGAGCCGGTATCCGGGGGGCACTTGAAAGTTGGCCGCCTCGAGGCGTTGTTGAATGCGGCCGAGCACGACGGAGGGAAGTACGCCGGCGGTGATGAAGCCTTGCACGGTGTTGTTGCGCTCGGTGTCTATCCGGTAGATGCCGGCGATTTCGGGCTCGAGTTGCATGGGTCCGAGGGCGCCGAGTGGCACGGCGGTCAGCCCGTTCTCTCCATAAAGGTAGAGGGACTCAATGGCGCGGATGTCGGATCGGTTGGCAGCTGCGGCACGCACACGCACGGGCACTTGCTCGGTCCCCTCGATGATGGCGCCACCGGTCACGCCTTCGAGAGTGTCCTGCAGTTGGGAGGCGACGCCGAGCCGGGTCAGCCCGGCCTGCCCCAGCTCAGTGGCGTCGATGTTGAGGGATATCTTGGGGCGCCCGTCGGAGAGGGTGGTGAGGGTGTGCGTGATGTCCGGGGTGCCAACGACATGACGACGGAGTTCTTCGCCCAGTTCACGCAGGGTGGTGAGATCGGGACCGAAAACACGCAGTTCGATGGGGGCCTCGTAGGGCGGGCCCTGCTCCAGCAGCAGGCAGAGCACGGTGGCCTCGGGAAAGGCGATGTCGAGTTCTTCCTGTAGTTCACGCACGATGCGCTGCCCGTGCTGCGAGCTGTCGAGGGTGACGATGGCCTGCGCGAAGTAGGCGGCGCCGTCTTTCCCGGCGAGGATGTTGTAGTAGAAGCTGGGGGCGGATGCGCCGACAAACCAGTGGGCATCGAGCACCTCGGGGTGCTCTCGCATGCGCTCGCGCATGGCGAGCACGACTTCTCGCGTGCGCTCCAGGGATGCCTGAGGCCCGAGATGCACCTGCATCTGGAAGTGGTCGCGCTCGGAAGGGGGAAAGAACTGGATGGGCAAGGTCGAGGCCTGGACAAAACCGACGAGGGGCACGGCAATCCCTATCAACACGCCGAGCCAGGGATGCGCGAGGGAGAGGTCGATGGATTTCCGGTACCAGATGGCTACTTGGGGCATGGTGATGCCGTCGTGCCACCAGCGGCGGTGCTGCGGCTCGCTGCCGAGTTTATCCAGCATGCCCGTGAGCGTCGGCACGATGGTGAGGGCGAGCGCGAAGGAACTGCCGAGGGCCAGCAGCACGGAGATTCCCATGGCGCCGACAAACTCCCCGGTAGGCCCGCTCATGAGCACAATCGGAGAGAAGGCGAGCATGGTGGTGAGGGTCGAGCCGAAGAGGGGCACGGCAAGCCGGCGGCAGGCCCCGGTGATGGCATCGCCAGGAAGTGCTCCCTGCCGCAATCGATGACGCACTTCGTCCACCATGATGATGGCGTTGTCGATGAGGAGCCCCAAGGCGATGATGAGTCCGGTAACGGACATCTGGTGGATGGGGACATCGAGAAAGCGCAAGCCGCTGAGAACCATCAGGGCCGTAAGGGGAAGTGCACTGCCGACCATGATGGAGGCTTTCCATCCCATGAGGATAAAAATGACGCCATACACGAGCAGCATCGCGAAGAAAAGGTTCCGCATGAGGCCGTTCAGGCGCAGTTCGACATATTGGCTCTGGTCGAACACGGTGTGAAAGCCGATGGGGCCGCCCAAGGGCTCGACGAATGCCGCGGTTTCCTGTCGAATTCGCGCGGCCCAATGGTCGATGCGGCGGCCGGATTCCATCCGCACCGCGAGAACGACCGCGGGCTTGCCAGCCACGATGGCGTGGTTGGCGGGGGGATCGGCGGTGGCTTTGCGCACGGTGGCGATATCGCCCAGGCGCAGGGCGGCGCCGTCCCCGCCCTCCCGCAACGGCGTGCGCGCGACACGGGCGATGGAGTCCAATTCCCCACCCACCTCGATAAGGGCCGTGCTTCCCGGCGCACGCAGCAGGCCGGCAGCGCCCTTGGGGTCATCCAGTTGGATTCGCTGGGCAATGCCCGCGGTGGTCAGGCCGAGGGCAGCGAGGTCGGCCGCGGGAATCTCAACAAGGATCTCTTCCTCCGGCGCCCCCCAGATGCGGGTAAGCTCCGTGCCCGGCACGAGGCGCAGGCGGGTCTCCAGTTCACGCACCATGCGCCGCAGCACGGCATACTCGACCTCCCCCTCGCCTTCCCAGGTAAATCCATAAATGAAGGTGTAGGCATCGCCCTCGGTATCGTCCAGCCACGGCGCACTGGCGCCTGGCGGCATGCTCGCCTCGAGCGCGTTGAGCCGGTCCCGAACGCGTGACCACACATCCTCGACATTGTCGATATCGTCCCGCAGCAGCACCGTGATGACGGAGACGCCCGTGCGGGAGTAGGAAATCAGCTCGTCCACCTCATCCAAGCGCTGAACGGATCGCTCGATAGGCTCAGTGATGAGGGCCTCGACCCGCTCGGCACTGGCGCCGGGAAACTCGGTGTAAATGAGCGCCCAACGCTCCACGAGGCGAGGGTCCTCCGCCCGGGGCAGCAGCTGAAAGGCGGACAGGCCCGAGACGGCGATCAGGCCAATCATCAGGATGAGCAATCGCGGCTCGCGATAGATTAGATTCCAGATCGAGGGCGTCATCCCCGCTCCCACCGTGTCCAAAGGTCCCCGTGTTCGCCGCTGTTATACACGCGTGGCACCTGTCACGGCCAACAGGTGGCCTTCCAGCTCCCTGCCCCGCCGTTCCGGTTGCCACTCCGCGAGTACGCGTGCACGCCCCCTCTCCCCCATGGCCGCCGCCGCGGCAGGATCATCCAGCAAGGTCCGCATCGCGGTGGCCAAGGCATGCGGGTCATCGTGGTCAACGAGCAGGGCATTGTCGCCGTGCACGAGCGTCTCGCGCAACCCACCCTCGGCAATGGCGACGACCGGCGTCCCACAGGCGTTTGCCTCGAGTGGCGTGAGCCCGAAAGGCTCGAGGTGCGGCGTGCAGATCAAGAGCGCCGCCGTGGTCATCGCTTCCACCAGCACCGCATCCCCCGGGTTCGGGCGCACCTCAAATTCAACGCCGAGGGAATCCGCCATCGTCTGCAACTCTTCACGGTAGGATTGGCCGAATTCATGGCCGATCCAAAGCAATTTCGGGCGGCTTTCCAGCGGAATCGCCCCGACCGCGCGAATGGCGCGATCCGGCCGCTTATTGGGATAGAGCGCACCCACGGCGAGCACGATACGCTCCCGCGTGGATTCCCCGGGCCGAAAGACGGTCGCGTCCACCGCGGGATAACACACCATCGCGTCGAGACCGTATGCACGCAGCAAACTCTCACGCGCGAAGCGGGAGTTCGCGAGCAATCGCGTGTACGCACCCGCATTGCGTGCCTCCTCCCGCGCCTGGATGCGCGCCCCCTGCGCCCCCATGAGACTCTCGAGGCTACGCTTGAGGAATCGCGGCGACCACCACGCCATGTCGTACTCCGGCGCGTGCCACGGCCACGCTGGGCCGCATTCGTACAGCCACCGCCAAGGCTCGTGCAGCCACAGCACCGAAGGCTTCGTGAGCAATCGGCCGAGGGCGGGCACGGCAAGGTACTGACAGGGATTGACGAACACGACATCAAAGTCGCCCGCATTAATTGCCTCCGCCGCCTCATGCGCGTGGGCCACCATGGTATCGAGCCGATCAAGCGCATCGTAGAAGGCCGGCCACTGCCCGCGGAAGGGACCCGCGCGGCGCACTTCGCGCAAGGGCAATACTTGGCGGGACCCGAACTCGTTGAGCGGCCATGCGTCCAACGCGGCGGAGTCCGGGCAGAAGGTGTTCAGCGTGTGGCCCTGCGAGGCAAGATAGCGCGCAGCGAGGTACAAAGCCCGCTTGCCGCCGCCCGCGGGCAGGTTATGCCAGATGGCAATGCGCAGCGGTTTCACCGCCGTCATGATGGCGGCTTCCGCGATTCGCCGGAAATCCGCTTGTAGAGATTGAGCGCGCGGGACCGCACCTGCAATCGATCGCGCACCGCGTACGAGGCCTTTCGGAAACGCCGCGCGTGCGTCTCCGGCTTCCAGCGGTCGATGGGCTCCCAGGCCTTTGCCGTGCGCGCGGGATCGTGAAAAACGATCTTCTTGCGCCCCAGCACCTCATCCCATGTTTTCCGATCGGGATCCAGGTGGCCCCAGCGCGCCATGAATCGCAAGTCATCCTCGCTCATGTGGTGCTCGTTCGTCGCGCGAACACCCTCGTTCGCATGGCTGTGATGCTCCACGAACGACCCCGGCGAATCGACAATCGCGTAGCCCGCATCGTGCATGCGCATGCATAGGTCCGAATCCGCGTTGTAAAAGGCGAAGGCGTCCTCATCGGCGTAATTGATCGCCACGAGCGCTTCGCGCCGGTAAAGGCCATGATTCACATTGAGAACGCCGTAGACCGTGTTGACATAGTAGTCGTCCGGTCCGGGCCGGTTGCTGAAGTAGAAGGCCACGGCCCCGACGAGCTGCCCGGTGGCGGCTGCTTCGCGGTACGCCTCGATGCCATTGCGAATCGCGCCCGGCACGAGCAGGCAGTCATCGCTGATCATGCAGATGAACTTCCCCTGCGCCGCCTTGAATGCGAGATTCATGAAGTAGCCCCACGAACGCCGCGCGATCGGCTTGTCGCGCCACTCGCCCCGGTTGTGCTGCACGATCGTCACGACATCCTTCTGCGACACGAGGTACTCCAGCGCGCCATCGGTCGAGCCGCCGTCCACCGCGATGATCTCCATCGGCCCGTCAAAATCGTGTGCACGGATACTCGCCAAAGTCGCCATGAGATACGGGCGTCGGTTGAACGAGCCGAACACGACCGACACCTCGGGCTTCGTCGTCCTCATGGCGCCACCGTCGCGTCTGCACGCTCGGTTTCCCAGTCCCACTTCGGTTGAAAGAAGCCACGGCCGAACTCGGACAAGTGAGGACTTCCATCAATGTGAAACGAGGTGAGGTTCAAGTCCTGGTAAAGCCAATGCAAGCCCTGCATGCGGCACGAGAGACCGATCACGAAGCCGCCCTCCTTGAACGACGCGGCCGGCACGGTGCAACGGCTGGTGTAAATGCCCGGCGCGCGTGTCTCATGGCCGGGGGCCCAGAGCGTGGCGAACAGCCCCCCCGAGCCGGTGCCGAGGTGGAAGGCCAGCTCGAACCCAGGCACGGACTCGTGCAATTCGTAGGCAATCTCCAGCTGGAACGACCGCTGAGAATCCACCGACGGCGAAGGCTCGCCATCGGAATTGAGGACGCGCAAGTGCCGCGGCGAGAATCCATGCTCCGCTACGAAGTCCGGCGGCCAGTCGTACGACCCGGCCACCTGCTCGCCGCCACCGAGGTAGCGTTGCACCATGTCGCCCGTTGGCCCTCGCCCAACGATACGGCCGCCCTCGAGCAGGATCGACTCCGGGCAGAGTTGTTGCAGCGAGGCCATGTTGTGACTGACAAAGAGCACCGTGCGGCCCGGACGCGTCATGTCGTCCATCTTGGCCAGGCAGCGGCGTTGAAACTCGATATCACCCACGGCGAGTACTTCGTCGATCAGCAGGATTTCCGGCTCGAGGTGCGCGGCAACGGCAAAGGCCAGGCGCACGCGCATGCCGCTGGAATAGCGCTTGACGGGGGTATCAAGGAAATCCTCCACACCGGAAAAGGCGGCGATTTCGTCGAATTTTTTTGCGACTTCCTCGCGGCGCAGGCCAAGAATCACGCCATTCAGAAAGACATTCTCACGGCCGGTCAATTCGGGGTGAAACCCGGTGCCAACCTCGAGCAGGGAACCCACGCGGCCGCGCAGCTCCGCCCAGCCCTCCGTGGGTGCGGTGATGCGCGTGAGCAATTTCAGCAGCGTGCTCTTGCCTGCGCCGTTGCGGCCCATCACCCCGAGAATCGAGCCGCGCGCCACCTCGACGGTCGCATCGCGCAAGGCCCAGATGCTCGCCTCCTCGCGCTGGAATCCCAGCATGCGCCGGAGCGACACCGTCTCGCCCAAAGCGTAGCGTTTGCCCAGTCCCTCCGTTCGGATGGCCCACTCAGACGACATCGGCGAAGGTCCGTTCCATGCGCGCGAATGCCGCGAGACCCGCGGCCATCAGGGCGAGCGACACGGGCAAGCCCATGGCCAGAAGCGCGAGTACCGGTCCCGCTCCTGCGTCCATGTAGGGATGGCTCAAAGTCCACCGGAAGGCCTCCACCGGCCCCGCCATCGGGTTGAGGCCGTAGAGGTAACGCCAGGCGCCCCATTCCAGCGGCAGGTAACTGAAGGGTACGATGATCGTGCAGAACATCCACAGTTGCAGGAAGAACGGCACCGTGTGCGTCACATCCCGGTAACGCACATTGAGCGCGGCGAGCAGCAGCCCGGTTCCCAACGCGGCCAGCATGGCCACGGCCACCAGCAAGGGCGTGAGGACAATCGTGCTGGCGGCGGGCACGCCCATCGCAAACATCAACCCCGCTAGCACTGCGAGCACAACGGCGAAATCCACCAAGGGCGCGATACACCCCGCAAGCGGAACAATCAGGCGAGGGAAGTAGGTCTTGGTGAGAATCGCCTGCTGCGCCACGAGGCTCTCGCTCGCCTTCGTCAATGACGCCGCAAAATACCGCCAGATGCACAGGCCCGCGAGGTAATACACCGGCTCCGGCAGGCCATCGGTCGACAGTTGCGCCACACGGCCAAAAATCACCGTGAACACCACCATGGTCAACAGCGGTGCGATCAGTACCCAAAAGAATCCCAGCGCCGTCTGCTTGTAGCGCACCTTGAGGTCGCGCCAGACGAAAAAATACAGCAACTCGCGCCGGGCAAGCAGGCCCTGCCAATCCAGTGCACGCAATCCCTTGACTGGCTCGATGCGCGTGATAATGTCCGCTGGCGTCTCAACGCCCATGCCGCGCTCCCCGCGGCCCCCACGGCCGCTCATGCCGCCTATCATACAGTCTCGGCTCGGGGCGGCCAATACCGATGCACCTATTATGCGCCCATCCCTCTGGCCTCGCGCGGCATTGTGCGTTATCATGCGGCCAATCCATGAATCTCAAAGAATCGGGGCTCAATACAAGGGAATTCGCCACCATGCTCATCAAGAACAAACTAACACCCAAGGCATTGGTGAAGGATCTTGACCGATTTTTCGAGCTGAGCGGACAAAAAATCCACATGCTCAACAAGACCTGGAAGCCTGCAAATGGCGCACCGGTGTTCACCGTGAAGGGCCGATACACGACGCGCGGATGGACCGAATGGACGCAGGGCTTCCAGTTCGGCTGTCAGTTGCTCCAGTTCGATGCATCGTGGAAGGAAGCCTACCTCGCCATGGGCCGCAAGAACACGCTGGCGCACATGCCCGCGCACCTCTCGGCCACGGGCGTGCACGACCACGGTTTTAATAATGTCTCCACTTACGGCGCCCTGCGGCGGCTGGCCCGCGAGAACCGCACCCTCGAGACTGAGGACGCCATGCGCCTCTACGAGCACGCGCTGATGGTCTCCGGCGCGGTGCAGGCCTCCCGCTGGACGACCACGGCCGACGGCACCGGCTTCGTGCACTCGTTCAACGGCCCGCAATCGCTCTTCAGCGACACCATCCGCTCGATGCGCTCGCTCGTGCTGGCCCATCAGCTCGGCCATGTGCTCATGGGCGAGGGCGACAAGCCCATCTCACTCCTTGGCCGCTCCAATGAGCACATCTACAACACGCTCCGCTTCAATGTCTTCTACGGCAAGGGACGCGACGCCTACGACATCCCCGGGCGGGTCGCGCACGAGGGCCTGTTCAACCCCACGGACGGCCAATACCGCTGCCCGAGCACGCAGCAAGGGTATTCGCCCTTCTCAACATGGACGCGCGGCCTGGCGTGGATTCTGCTCGGCTGCGCGGAGCAGCTCGAGTGCTTCCGCGACCGGAAGCTTGATGACTCGATCCCCAACACCAAGGGCGAGCGGCTCATCCCGTGGATGAAGAAGGCGGCCATCGCCACGGCGGAGTTCTACATCGAGCACACCACGCGCGACGGCATCCCCTTCTGGGATACGGGGGCGCCGGGTCTCGCGAAGCTGGGCAACTACACGAAGAAGGATGCCGAGCCGGACAATCCCCACGAGCCTCTGGACAGCAGCGCGGCGGCCATCGTGGCGCAGGGTTTGCTCCGGCTGGGGCACTACCTCGGGGTGAAGGGCAAGGGGAAACGCTACTACCAGGCCGGCCTGACCGTCGCACGCACCCTCCTGCGCGAGCCCTTCCTCAGCACGGACCCGAAGCACCAGGGACTGCTGCTGAACGCCGTCTACCATCGCCCGAACGACTGGGACCACACCCCCAAGGGCAAGCGGGTGCCGCACGGCGAATCCTGCATGTGGGGCGACTACCACGCGATGGAACTCGCGGTGTACCTGCAACGCGAGGCCGAGGGCGGCGAATACCTGACCTTTTACCGGTAGCGCACTTCGCACTGGCGGACACACGCCTCACGGCAATTGCATCCCCCGGGAGCCGAGCGTCCCCGGGTCCCGCGCCGAAGCGCTCTGGCGAAGGGGGGCGAGGATAGGCCCCCTGAATGCCCCGGCTCGTCCCACCAAGCCACGAGAATCCGCCTCCGGCCTCAAGCCCCCTCAAGGAACAGTAGAAACCGCTCCAGCTGCTCTTCGTCCCACTTGCGGGGATTGAATGGGTTCCAGCCATAAATGTAACCGACATGGCCGCCGCGGGCCGTCCATTGCGGCACGAGCCAAGGCGATGCGTCGGCAATCTCTCGCGGAATGGTCTCGGGCGGATAGAAGGGGTCATCCTCGGACGCGATGAGCAGCGTCGGCACGCGAATCTGGTCCAGCACATGCACACAGCCGACTTTAGAGTAATAATTCTCGACATCGCCGAAGCCGTGCAGCGGCGCCGTGACGATATCGTCAAATTCGCGCAGGGTCGTGGCCTGTTGCAGCGCCTCAAGATCGAACGCGCCGGGGTATTGCTCCGCCTTCGCAACAGCTACCGGCATGAGGCGCTTCATGAACTCGCGTGAGTAGCGCCCGCCCATGGCCGCCTCGAAGTGGGGCGAGGAGACGGCGGGGTTGAATGGCGGGCAAATGATCGCGCCTCCGCGGACTTCCGGCGGCAGGTTCGCCCCCATCTCCCCAAGCCAGCGGCCGACGATGTTGCCCCCCAGGGATATCCCGGCGACATAGATCGGGCGGCCGGGAAACCGCGCGGCCGTTTCGCGCACGACCAGATCAAGGTCCTCCGTCATGGCGGCGTGAAAGAGCTTGCGGGCGCGGTTGATCTCATCGCCCGTCGCGCGCGTTTCCTGCACCACGACACGCCAGCCGTGCTTCTCGAACCGCGCGGCGATCCCGATGATGTAGTTGGACTCGATTGACCCGCCGAGGCCGTGCTGCAACACGAGGATCGGCGTGTCCGCCTCGCCCTCGATGAAGTGCACATCGAAAAAGTCGTCGTCCGGCGTCTCCCAGCGCTCGTGCTCGAAGACCACCGTGGGCAATCGCCGCGCGAGGGGCGGAAAAACGGTCTGCAGGTGGTTGTTTCGCAGCCAGAAGGGCGCCCGAAAAGGGTGTGCGTCGAGCAAGGCGAGCGCTTCGCGCTCCAACGCCTCGGCTTCCTCCTCCGAGGACGGCCAGCCGCCCGCCGCCTCGGCTTGCTCAATGCCTGTCACCGTGCTCTCCACCATGCTGTCCACCACGCTGCGCTCCACCGGTATCACCGTGCCATGCCGCGTTCCCTCGGGGAAGGATACGCGTTCGCTCGCGGCAAAGTGCAATCCGGTCTCACCGTTCCCGGTGAAGCAGGAGAACAAATAGGCGGAGGCATGGGCATTTAAGGAAAGCACGCACACGATGAGGAGTAGCAGTATCCGTGTCATGAAGCGGTCACCTTCCCGATACCCCCGCCTGATGCGGCCGGTCTCCCGACCGAGCCGCCCCTTCCGCGGATGCGGCCGGTCTCCTGACCGAGCCGCTCTTACGACCGATAGGTCTCCTAGAACCTCGCACGCAGCGCCCGAAAACAGGAGACCTGACGGTCGCCGGAGTGTCACGGTCGGGAGACCGTGACAAATCAGGGGAGTGGCACGGTCGGGAGACTGGCCACATCGAGACTTTGGCTCTTGGAATTGCCACATGCGTCGTCCAAACGACTGTGGCCCAATCCCCGCGTGGGCCTCCGGAAGTCCCCCTTTGAAAGGGAATTGAGGGGGATGTCCCCTCACAGCAACCCGCCCTGCCCGACATCCGTCGGTGGCGTCAGGCCGAAGTGCTTGTAAGCGCGTAAGGTGGCGACACGGCCCTGCGGCGTGCGCTTGAGGAATCCCATCTGGATGAGGTAAGGCTCGTGCACTTCCTCGAGTGTCTGCGATTCCTCGCCGATGGCGACGGCGAGCGACGACAAACCAACAGGACCGCCCCCGAATTTCTCGATCACCGCGTGCACAATGGCGCGGTCCATCTCGTCAAAGCCGTGGGCGTCCGTGCCGAGCATGGTGAGGGCGGCATCCGCTATCGGCTGCGTGATCGTCCCATTGCCCTTGACCTGGGCGTAATCGCGCACGCGCCGGAACAGGCGGTTGGCGATGCGCGCCGTGCCGCGTGAGCGCGAGGCGATTTCCGTCGCGCCGTCGGGCTCCATGGGCATGCTGAACAGCCGGGCCGTGCGGCCGAGAATAACGGTCAACTCCTCGGGGGAGTAAAAATTGAAGCGGCAGGTATCCCCGAAGCGGGCGCGCAAGGGGGGCGTCAACAAACCCGCGCGGGTCGTCGCGCCGATAAGCGTGAAGGGCTTGAGGCCGATCTTCATCGAGCGCGCCGTCGGCCCCTTGCCGAGCATGATATCCACCTCGAAATCTTCCATCGCCGAGTAGAGTGTCTCCTCGACGGCGTGATTGAGGCGGTGAATCTCGTCGATGAACAGCACATCGTGCTGCTCAAGCCCGGTAAGGATCGCGGATAGGTCCGCCTGGCGCTCGATGACCGGCCCGGAGGTCGCCTTGAAGTCCACGCCCATCTCATTCGCCAGAATGCGCGCGAGGGTCGTCTTGCCGAGGCCCGGCGGGCCGCACAGGAGGATGTGGTCCAGCGGCTCGTTGCGCTGCTTGGCCGCCGCGATGCCGATGCGGAGCTTCTCCTTGATCGGCTCCTGCCCCGGAAATTCCTCCAGCCGTTGCGGGCGGATCTGTGCCTCGAACTCGGCGTCTTCCTCCGTGGCCGGCGGTTGGTAGATGTCGTGCGTGCTCATGATGGCCGCATGATACCAGAGGCCGCGCCCCTAGCCATCATCCCCCTGCTGGAGCGGGTCTGGCATCTCGATGCCGTCGGGCGTATCAAACATGACGGGCGGCGGAACGCGCTCCGGGCGTCCGCCGGACTGGGCATGGTGGATGGCGCTGGCGGCCTTTCGGCCCTGCTCGTAGGCGGCTGTGCGTGTGCTGGCACGGCTCGCTTCAGGGTCGGGCGTTTCCTCGGGCCGCATGTAGAGCGTCTGCGTGGGGAAGGCAAACTCGACGCCCAGCTCCCGCGCGAGGCGGATGATGTCGAGAAACAGGCGATGGCGCTCGCGCAGCTCCGTGCTCCAATCGGGCGTTTTATGAAAGCAATAAAGCAGGATATCGAGCGAATGCGCCCCGAATTCATTCAAGTAAACATGGTAGAAATCTTTGCGGGTGTACGGATGCTGGCGGATCAGTTCGCGAATCCCCTCGCAGAACGCCTCGATTTTCTCCGGCGGCGTGTCGTAAGTCACCGACAACATCGAGCGGATGCGGCGGTAGCGGCGCGAGCCGTAGTTGTCGATGGTCGCCGTGGCGATCTCGGAGTTCGGCACCGTCACCAGCGAATCGTAGAAGGTGCGGATGCGCGTGCTGCGGATGCCCACCTGCTCCACGCTGCCATCGATGCCACTCACCTGTATCCAGTCACCTATCTCGAACGGGCGATCGAGGAGAATCATGACGGAGCCGAAAAGGTTGGCGATGGTGTCGCGCGCGGCGAATGCGATGGCCACGCCGCCAATGCCGAGACCGGCGATGATCTGGGGATAGCTGTGCGGGTAGGCCTCGTAGGTGATGACGGTCAGGCCGATGACAATCACGAATATCTTGAGGCTACGAATCAGCAGGGGCACGAGGAGGTCGTCGTATCGGCTATCCGTCTTGTTGGCGAGCCCGGTGAGGTAGTTTCCGAACAAGTCGACGAGCTTGTAGGCCGCCCATACCGCGCCACCGTAGGTGATGGAGATCACGGCGATGTAGAACACGCTTTCCACCCACGGCGGAAGCGTGAGCATGTTGAGACCGAGCAGCCAGACCCACGCCATGAAGGTGAGGCGAATGGGCAGGGCGAATCGGCGGACTTTATCCTTGTGGAAGACGAGGTTTCGACGCCGGTACACCGCGCGCAACGCCGAGGTGAGGACAAACACGAAGATGCGGCTGATCGTCATGCCCGTGAGGATTATGAGGAACAGGGCCATCCATTGCCAGTTCTCGAGGATCAGCGTGCGGTTCAGCAGCGGCGGATAGGTGCGGGAAATGGTGTCGCGCACCTGCATCGCCATGCTCAGGCTTCGGCCATCCTGAAGTCCCGCGACGCGCGGCCGGCTGCGCACGGCATCGTAGTAACTCTCCAGCCGTTCCAGGGAATCCATGGAGAATTGCCATCCGCCTTGCCCCGGCGCCGTCTGTTCCGCGAGCGCGATGTGAATCTCGCCATCCACCACGCGCCCGCCCTCGATGCGAATGCCGGGAAGGATGTGGATATAGCGAGACCCGGTGCGGTTCTCCGGGATGGTCTGGTACACGACGGCGGGATAGCGGTCCAGCACTTCCTTGAGCAACTCGGCGTAGCGATGGCCGGTGCGTACCCGCACGGATTCGGGAATGCGCGAGAGGTCCATCGTACGCAGTACCCGCTCGCGGCCGCCATCGTTCCAGGCATGCATTGATTCAAGGAAGGTGCGCATCGTCGCGCGGGGAGACTCGATGTCCGGGTGCAGGTCAAGTGCGGTGGCCTCATCCCGCAATACACGGCGATGCGCCTCGTATTGCCGGTGCAGCTCCGGAGCGGCGGCGATGGTCTCGCTATTGAACCGCCAGACCCCGTCGTCATACTGCCGCAAGGTGAGGACGATCGGCTCGTCGTAATCCAGCACGAGATCGAGCGTGCGCTCGCCGGTCTCCGTGGGGATATCGTCCAGGCGCAGCGTGACACCGCCGAGGATGTCATGGAGGCGGCGAGCTACATCGGGACCAGCAGCCGTGCGCTCGCGCTCGGTCATGCCGTCGAGGTAGAGGCAATTCAGCGCCACGCCCATCGCGCCGGGGCGGCTGCGGCCCACGCCGTCCATGGCCTCGAGAAAGGTGCGAACGGTTGCGCGGGGGGTGGTCTGATCAACGCCGGAGGGACTGCTTTGCTCGTGTAGGGAGGCATCCGGCTCCGGCGCTTGTGCCACGGGATGGGCCAAGGCCGATAGCAGCGCAGCCGTGAGTACAAGCCCGTACATCAACGGCCATGGTGTCCGATTTCGCTTCACGATGGGGTCGGTCCCTCATGGTTTGCTGCGGTTCGCGCATCTCGCCATGAACCGCCCACGGGGGAGCGGCACACCGCCTTGCCGGGCACTTATTCGCCGTGGTAGTGCGGCGAATCCTCCGAGATGACGACCTGCTCCTGCAGACGGCTCAACTCCGGGCGCGACATGTAGTCGCCCATGGAGAAGGCGAAGAGAAACAGCACCCAGAGGAAGCCGCTGGCGGCGAAAATGATGGTGAGCTTGCTGCTCCAGCGCACATGCATGAAGTACAGCAGGATCAGCATCGTCTTGGCGACGGCGATCGTGAGCATGATGGTGTTGTTGATCCAGATGTGGCCGGTATTCCAGTAGGAGGCCGCCACCGTCAGGGCGAGCAGCACCATCAGCGCCACCCACACCATCACATACATTTTCACCGGCACCACATGGCCGTGTGCGTCGTCGTGTCCGCTCATGAAATCGCCGTTCCCTTTATGCCGTTGCCGCCGCCTGCCAGCCTAGTGACCACCGACCGTGACAAAGCGATCGATGAGATAGAGCAGGGGGAAGAGAAATACCCAGACAATGTCCACAAAGTGCCAGTAAAACCCGGTGAACTCCACGGGCAGGTAATCGCCCTTGACGAAACGGCCCTGCCGCCACGCGGCCCAGACGAGCCAGGCGAGGATACCGATACCGATGACCATGTGCAGCGCGTGCGTGCCACTGGCAAAGAAGTAGAGCACGAAGAACAACTCGTGGTTGCCGCCTTCGCTCATCCAGTACTGGTTGCCGTCCCACTTGATGCCGGGGATGAGGGAGCTGGCCCACTTGTCGTAATACTCGTAGGCCTTCACGCCGAGGAAGATGGACCCGAAGATAATCGTGCCGATCAGGAAGCCGACCAGATGCCGCGTATTGCCTATCTGTGCGGCCCGGGCCGCAAGGGCCATGGTCAGGCTCGAGCACAGAAGGAACAGGGTATTGACGAAGCCGATCCACAGGTTGAGATGCAGGCTCGACTCTTCCCACGAAATGGGATAGTAGGTACGGTAGACGAGGTATGCCGCGAAAATACCGCCGAAGAACATGACTTCCTGAGCGAGGAACAGCCACATGCCCAGCGTGGCGGATTCCCGCTGCTGCTGAAGGTCCTCGAAATGCCCCGCGACGAGCCCGTCGTGGGTCTCCGCGCTATGCGTGGCTGCCACTGTGTTCCTCCTCCTCAATCGTCGCGTCGTAATTGTAGGCTTCCTCGGTCACCACCGGGATCTCATGGAAATTGTGAGTGGTGGGCGGGGATTGAATCGTCCATTCCAGGCCTTTGGCGCCGTACGGGTTCGGGCCAGCCGCCTTGCCGAAGAAGAGCGAGGCGAGCATGGTGACGATCACCAGCCCGAAGCCAAGGCCGAGCAGGCCCGCGCCCAGGGACGAGGCCAGGTTCCAAAGGTGCAGTTCCTCGGCATACTCCCAATAACGCCGCGGCATGCCGAGGTACCCGGCAATGAACTGCGGAAAGAAGGTAGCATTGAAGCCGAGGAAAACGAGAAGCATGGCAATCTTGCCGGAAATTTCGTTGTACATGCGGCCGGTCATCTTCGGCCACCAGAAATGGATGCCGCAAAGGAAGGCCATCACCATGCCGCCCACCATCACATAATGGAAGTGGGCAACAACGAAGTAGGTGTCGTGGAAGTGAATGTCCGCGCCCGACGCGCCCAGGAAGAGGCCGGTCAAGCCACCGATGGTGAACAGGCCGATGAAGCCGTACACATAGAGCATCGGGGTCTCGAACGAGATGCGGCCCTTGTAGAGCGTGGCGGACCAATTGAACACCTTCACGGCCGAGGGAATGGCCACAAGGAAGGTGAGCACGGAGAACACGAGGCCCGCGTACATCGACTGGCTGCTCACGAACATATGGTGGCCCCAGACGAGGAAGCCGAGGATGGCGATCGCCATGCTCGAGAAGGCGATGAACTCGTAGCCGAAAATGCGCTTGCGCGAGAAGCAGGTGATGACCTCGCTGATCACGCCCATGCCGGGCAGAATCATGATGTACACGGCCGGGTGCGAGTAGAACCAGAACAGATGCTGATAGAGCACCGGGTCGCCACCGAGACGCGGGTCGAACACACCCACGCCGAAGAGACGCTCGAGCATCAGCAGGAACATCGTGATGGCGATGACCGGCGTGCCGAGAATCATGATCAGGCTGGTGGCGTAGTGCGCCCAGATGAAGAGCGGCAGGCGGAACCAGGTGAGTCCCGGCGCGCGCATCTTGTGAATGGTGACGATGAAGTTCAGGCCCGTCAGGATGGACGAGAAACCCGCCGTGAATGCGGCCAAGGCAGCCAGGAACACCCACGAGTTCGAGTACGCCGTGCTGTAGGGCGTGTAGAAGGTCCAGCCGGTGTCCACGCCGCCAAGAAGGATGGCCGTCACGCCGAACACGCCGGCGATGGCGTAGATGTAGTAACTCAGCAGGTTAAGCTTGGGAAAGGCCAAATCCCGCGCACCGATCATGAGCGGAACGAGGAAGTTGCCCAGCACCGCCGGAATGGACGGAATCAGGAAGAAGAAGATCATCACGATGCCGTGCATCGTGAAGAGCTTGTTGTACACATCCGCATCGAAGAAGGTGGCCGTGGGTGTCGCCAGCTCGAGCCGGATGGCCGCGGCGAACAACCCACCCACGATGAAAAACACCGTGAGCGAGGCCAAGTACATAATGCCGATGCGCTTGTGGTCAATCGTGAACAGCCACGAGGCCACAGAGGTCTGCGCGTTCAGGTAGTGCGACTTGGATTCCGTGGCTGCGGGCGTTCCGCCGACCCCGGGATGGGTGATGGATGCCATTGCGTCTAACCCTCCATGTCCGAGAGGGACTTGATGTAGGAAATCAGGTTCATAATCTCTTCTTCGCGCAGCTGACTCTTGAAGGTCGGCATCAGCGGGGCGAAGCCTTGCACGAGCTTCGCCTGCGGGTACAGGATCGACTCACGGATGTAATCCTCGTCCACCAATACCTCGGTGCCGTCCTGCAGCGTGGAGCGCGTGCCAAAGGCGCCGGCCAAGTCAGGGCCGCGGGCGCCCGAGGTGCCGGCATGGCAAGTCACGCAGCCCTTCGCGGCAAACAGGCGCTCGCCCGCCGCCTCCGGCGTCGATGCCGCCGCCGTGCGCACATTGCCCTCGGTGAGCCAACGCTCGTAGTCCTCCGGCTCCATCACATGCACCCAGCCGCCCATCAGGGAGTGCTCGGTACCGCAATACTCCGCGCAATACAGGCGGTAGCTGCCCACCTTGTTCGGCTCAAACCACATTTGCGTGTACTTGCCGGGCAGGACATCCATCTTCGCGCGAAACGCGGGGATGAAGAAGCTGTGAATCACATCCTGCGAGGTCATGATGAGGCGAACCGGCTGGCCCTTGGGCACATGCAGCGTGTTGACCTCGCGACGCCCATTCGGGTGCTGGGTCTTCCACATCCACTGCTTGCCAATGACCTGAATCTCCATCGCGCCCTCGGGCATGCGCTTGAAATCAAAGAACAGGTACGCCGACCAGCAGAAGAAACCCAACGCCAGGAATGTCGGGAGAATGGTCCAGGTCAGCTCGAGGAGCGTGTTGTCCGGGCTTTTGATTACCCGGTTCACTTTCGCCCCCTTGCGGTAGACGATGCTGAACACGATGAGGATCGCCGAGACCAGCCCCAGGAAGAAAATACTGAGGATGGTGAACGCCCAGATGAGGATGTCCACCTGTGTCGCAAAATTGGTTGCGGCGACGGGGATGATGCGTAGTTGTTCCATTCCTATACCACCGAGTTAAGAATGCGGCGATTTCCGAAACGCGTTCCACATTCTACCAGCTTCATGATTCACACACCACCGGGTGCACCCGATGCCAGCGCTCGCGCATAAACAGCACGAAAACGAACGATGCCAACATCAGGGCCGTCGCACTACCCGCGATTTGCAGAATGCGCATCACGGCAATCGTATACACGCCCGACTCCGGGTTGTAGTACATGCACAGGAGCATCAATTGGTCGGCCAGCGTACCAATCTTGCCTTCCCCGGCCTCGAGAAGCGCGAATCGCACATCCCGCGGGGGGTAGGCGATCCCATAGAAATAACGCGATACCTTGCCGGAGGGCGTAATGAGGATGATGGCGCTGCCATGGGCATACTCATCGATATCCGGCAGATAGCTGTAGCGAAAGCCAACGAGATCAGCCAGTTTCTTGGCGGAATCGCCCTCATTCGTGAGGAAATGCCAGCCTTCCTCCGCCTCCTCGCGGCCGTAGGCGTTCACGAAGATCTGCTTCTTGGGCGCCGCAACGGCATAAGTCTCGGTGGGGTCAAAGCTGATGGTGATCACCTCAAAGTCCGAGCCGACGGTCAGGTCAAGCTCCTGGAAGGTGTCCAGCATGCCGTTGAGCACTTCGCCGCAGAGCATCGTGCAATCGTAATAGACGAGGGCAAGGATGGCCGGCTTTCCGCCATCCAGAATGCTGCCCAAGGTGATCTGCTCTCCGCTTTCATCACGAAAGACCAGATCCAGGGGGAGCTGCGTGTCGAGCCGCTGATCAATACCGACATCCGGGATATCGGCGCCCATGGCATGCACAGGGGTGCTTGCCATGAGTCCACCCGTCACCAGGGTGATCCCGGCAAGGGCAGTGCACAGCGGCGCATACGCACTATTGCGCAATCGGGGCATCCGGTGCCTCCTCTGGTTGCGCAGGCGTCTGGACTTCGGGCTCGACACTCACCGCGGGGGCGGTGATTTCCGTTGTTTGCGGGGCTTCCCACGCGGGGAGGCCATCGCGAACGGCCCGATTGATAGCGGCATCTATCGGTATATGAACCATTCCCTCCTGCTCGCTAATCCAACCGAAGGAGGTCAACATGCGTTTTTGCGGCTCAACGAGGTTGGTAAGGTCCTGCTCAAGGTTCACCTGGAGGTTCGGGCCAGGAGGCGCCGGCTGCTCGTAGCGATGCGCGGCGGCCGTCGGCTGGCTCGATCCGCTCACCGTCGGGGTGAACTCAAGGGCCTGGGCGAACAAACGCATGGCAACAAAGGCCGCAAAGGTAAGGATGAAGGTAATGGCGATGCCCCAAGCCAGAAACGAGACACGGACATCGCTGATTTCATACCCCTTCGAGGTATCGACGGGCTGATTTGGGTCGCGCTTAAGCATGCTCGGGAGTCTCCTCGGGCGCAGGGGGCTCGATATGGCCACCGTGACCGTGGTCACTCAGGTCACGGCTGAAGGCCACGAAGATACGCGGGTCGTTCACCATGAGCGGGCGGCGGTCCAACTGCCAGAGATAGGCGAAGAGCCAGATGCCGCCAACGCCGACAAGGGCGATGGCATCGAGCCAGAGGGTGCTCCAGATAAAGCCGTCGTTGATGAACGCGGGCTTGATGTTCCAGAAAACATCCAACAGGCGCATGAGCAACATCCAGACTGCCATGCCCACCACGAAACCAACCGTGCGCTTCACCTTCTGCTGCAGAAGCAGAATGAAGGGCAGGGCGAAGTGGAAGATCATGAGGAACACGGTAATCGCATTGAGCCAGCCCGTGTTGCGATTGAGATAGAACGGCACCTCCTCCGGCAGGTTCGCGCTCCAGATGATGAGGAACTGCGACATGGACACATAGGCCCAGAGGATCGTGAAGCCGAACATGAAATTGCCGAGGAAGTGGAGGTGGTCCGTGCGGTACCACTTCTTCAAGGGGGCCCGCTCACGCTGGAAGGACAGAATGATGATGCACAGGGCCATCGTCGCCAAACCGCCACCAACGCCGTACCAAAGGCCGTAAATCGACGAGAACCACTCGGGCTCCAGCGACATCGTCCAGTCGACCGCGGCAAAGGTGATCGCAAGCGCGCTCACCACGAGGCCGACGGCGCTCAGGCGCATCATGCGCATGCTGAGGGCGGGGTCGCCGGATTCATCCTGCAGGCGCGACCAGCGGTTGAGCAGCGTGGCCAGGCCGATGAAGATGACCCAGTACGCAATCCAGCGGTACACATAGCCGGTCATGTTGAGATACGGAAGCTTCGACTCGACAATGTCGATGTATTTCGCCCGGGTGAGGTCCATCCAGGGGTACATGTCCATGTAGAGGAATATGGGCAGGAACAACAGGGCGAGCACGGGCAGCGTGCGCGTCTGCGCCTCGAGCATGCGCTGGATCATGAATCCCCAGCGGCCGCCGGTAAGGTGGTGAATCATCAACCACAACAGACCGCCGATGCCCAGCAGGAAGAAGAACAGGTAGGCGAATATGTAGGACGCCCAGGCGGCCTGCGGCATGATCAGGAAGAACACGGCCCAGAGAGCCAGGCCGCCGATGCCGGCAACGAGGGATATCTTTTTGACGGCTACCAGGGTCGGGTGCAATTGCCCGCCGCCGTTGGTGTCAGTGAACGATGCCATTCCGTCAGCCTTCCCCGCTCGACTCTTCGACGAGCCGCTTTTCCGCTTCGGTCAGGTCGTCGTACCGCAAGTCTTGGCTCAACTGCAGCACCTTGATGTACGCCGCGATGGCCCAGCGATCCTCGACCGATATTTTCGACTTGTAGCTGTACATCTGACCGAAGCCATTGGTAATTACATCGAAGAAATAACCCGGGCCGGCGTGCAGCAGCCGCGCGGGGTCCTCGGCGGTCGGGTCGAAGTGGTACACCGTCGGCTGCTTGAAGCCACGCATCACCGCCATGCCGTTGCCGTAGCCGGTGTAGCCATGGCAGACCGAGCAATGGATCTCGTAGCGCTCCTTGCCACGCGCGATCAGATCGACCAGCTCCCAGCGCTCAAGCACCTGCTCGGGCAACTCCCGGGCGAAATCGCCGTCGACCATGCCGGTGTAGTAGTGCGTGTCGAGCATGGGCTGCCCGAAGGCGACCGTACCCGGCACGGGCGGACGCGAGCTGCGGCCATCCTCAAACAATTCACTGGGGCGCAGGGCGCGGTAAGCGGGCTGATTCCACATGTCCTGGTGGCAACCCGCAAGCACCACGCCGAGCATCGCAATTGCAACTGCGCGTGCGCCGCTCGCCTTCAACGCTTGAAATACCGTGTGGGCCGTGCTTGCCATTACTTCATCACTTCCGATACATCCATCGCGCCGAGGCCCCGCAGGAAGTCCGCGGTGCCGCCGGCATCGAACTGCTTGTCCGTCGCCTCAATGCAGAGGAAATACCGATCACGCGAGCAGTACTCGAAATTCTTCGCATTGAACATCGGGTGGTAGGGCTGCGGCAGCCCGTTGATGACCAGCATGCCAACCAAGGCGCACAGGGCCGCGGAAAGCACGCCCACCTCGAAGGTGATCGGGATAAACGACGGCCAACTCAACAGCGGACGGCCGCCGACATTGTGCGGGTAGTCCAGCGTCGTCAGGTATTGGAGCAGGAAGCCACCGAGGGCGCCCGTCAATCCACCGCCCAGCACGATGGCAGGCAGCGGGGATTTGGAATACCCGATCGATTCCGCCAACCCGTGGATGGGATAGGGAGAATAAGCGTCCATATCGCGGTAGCCCGCTTCGTAGGCCTTGTGACAGGCCTCCAGCAGCAGATCGGGGTCGTCAAACTCCGCGCTGATGCCGTAGAGCGGGTCTTCCAGGTGCTCTTCGTGTCCGTGACTCATGCGTTGTGCGTCCTCACGACTCCGCCCGGAGGGCGGCCTTTGCTTTATCGCGCTCGTGCAGGCTGTGCACGAGGTGTTTCATCTCGAATGCGTTGATCATCGGCAGGAAGCGCATGAACAGCGCCATGAAAAAGATGAACTGGCCGAAGGTGCCGATGTAGAGGATCCAGTCCCAGATGGTGCCGTGGTAGTGGCCCCAGGCCGCGGGAATGAAGTCACGCGTGAGGCTGACCACGACGATGACATAGCGCTCGAGCCACATGCCGATGTTGATGGCGATGCAGATACCGAACAGCCAGATGACATTCTGGCGGAAGTACTGGAACCACAGCAGCTGCGGGATCGCCACATTGAACAGGATGAGCGACCAGAAGGCCATCCAGTACGGGCCGCTCAGCCGGTTGGTGACCATGAATTGCTCGTAATCCACCGCGCTGTACCAGCCGAAAAACAGCTCCATGCCGTACCCGTAGGACACAAACAGCCCCGAGGCGAGCATGACCTTGGCCATGTTGTCGATGTGGCGCATGGTGACGAAATTCTCAAGCCCGTACAGCTTGCGCATCGGAATCATGAAGAGCAGCACCATGGCGAAACCGCAATACACGGCGCCGGCCACGAAGTAGGGCGGGAAAACGGTCATGTGCCAGCCGGGAACAAGGCCGACGGCGAAGTCGAGCGAAACGATCGAGTGCACCGAGACCACGAGCGGCACGCTCAAGCCGCCAAGGAGCAAGTAGGCCTTCTCGTACTGGAGCCAGTGCTTGGCCGAACCGCGCCAACCGAAGCAGGCGAAGCCCCAGACATAGCTCAGGAGGTGGTCGAGGTTGCGGCGAATGTTGCTCGCCCCGCTCATCAGGTCGCGTGCGCGCATGGCGGCGCGATCCCGCATCGTGGCAAGGTCAGGAATGAGGCCCGTGTACCAGAAGAGGAGCGACACCAGCAGGTAGGCGTTGATGGCGAACACATCCCACATCAGCGGACTGCGGAACTGCGGCCACATGCCGGTCGTGCTGGGGTAGGGGAACATGAAGAAGACGACCCACGGGCGGCCGGTGTGGAGCAAGGGGAACAGACCGGCGCAAGACACGGCGAAAAGCGTCATGGCCTCGGCAAATCGGTTGATGGAATTGCGCCAATCCTGATTGAACAGGAGCAACACGGCGGAAATCAGGGTGCCGGCGTGGCCGATACCGATCCACCACACGAAGTTGATGATGGCGAAACCCCAGCCGACCGGCTGGTTGATGCCCCAGATGCCCGTGCCCCAGTAGATGAGCGCGCCGACACCCAGCAGCAGAAACTGCAACAGGCCCATGCCGATCAACAGAAACGCGAACCACCAGATGGGTGTCTTGCGCTCGTCGACAATGCCGCTGATGGTATCCGAGACGGTACCAATCGTCTCGCCAGGGCCGATGATCGGGCTGATGCCCTCCAACTCACTGTGTGTGCTGGTCGCCATAACTACGCCGATTCCTCGTGGTGTCCGTTGGCCTCATGGCCATGCTCATGCCCGGGCAGCGGCTCCACTTCGGCGTGGTCCGGCTCGAGTGCGGGGTTCGGGTTACGCAGCCGCGCCATGTGGGTCGTGCGCGGACGGATATTCAGGTCGCCCAGCACCGCGTAGGTGCGCGGATCGTGCCGCTCATCCCACAGGCGCGTGCCCTGTTCCTTGATATCGCCAAAGACGATGGCGTCCGAGGGGCATGCCTGCTCGCAGGCCATGCGAATTTCGCCGTCACGAATCGGGCGCATGTCCTTTTTGGCCTCAATGCGCGCCTTGCTGATGCGCTGCACGCAATAGGTGCACTTTTCCATCACGCCGCGCGAGCGCACCGTCACATTGGGGTTGCGCGCGAGCCACAGCGTGTTTTTCTCGTAGGGCCAGCCGATACCGGCGGGGCCGCCATACTGCCGCTTGGAGAAGTGGAAGAAATTGAAACGGCGCACCTTGTAGGGGCAGTTGTTCGAGCAATACCGCGTGCCCACGCAGCGGTTGTAGATCATCTCGTTGAGGCCTTCCTTGCTGTGTACCGTGGCGGCCACGGGGCACACCACCTCGCAAGGGGCCTGTTCGCAATGCACGCAGGCCAAGGGCTGGTTCACCGCGCGCGGATTCTCAAGGTCTTCGCCGGTGAAGTAGCGGTCAATGCGAATCCAGTGCATCGCACGCTGCGCCATCACCTGGTCCTTGCCAACAATCGGGATGTTGTTCTCCGCCTGGCAGGCCACCACGCACGCGCCGCAGCCCGTGCAGGAGTTCAAGTCGATCGACATGCCCCAGGCATGGCCGTCCCAGGCATGCGCTTCGCGCGGGTACATGTTCACATAGTCGGGAATCTCGTGGCGCATATGGCCGACATAGTCGGGGTGCGCTGCGAAGGCCGCGACATTCATCTCACGGTAAAGCTTGCGATCAGAGGCCGCCTTGTCGATCGTGCGGCGGTGCTCGATGCTGAAGTGATCCTCGGTGCGCGCAATCGGGTAATGAAGGCCCGTGCGGCGCAACTCGGCGCCCGCTGCCATCCAAGGCGAATCGCTCGTGCGCAGCGCATTGACATTGAAGCCGGCGCCATCGCCCACGCGGCCCGCGCGGCTGCGGCCGTAGCCAAGGTGCACGACGGCCGTGTTGCGGGGTTGTCCCGGAAGCACATACACGCCGCCGAGGGCCTCGCGGTCCTCGAGCATCACCCGGGCCTTTTCGTCCAGGCCGAGGTTGGTCGACCGGGAGGTCGCCATGCCGATCATCACCGCGTTGTCCCAGCAGGTCTTGGTCAACGGCTTCGGCAATTCCTGCAACCAGCCATTATTCGCAAAGCGGCCATCGTAGATCGTGGGGTCCGCGCGGAAAATCAGTTCAAATGTGTCGGAAGGAGCATAGGCAGGCAGCGCTTGGGCAAAGGAGAGGTCCACCGAGGCCTCGCGGGCCGGCAGGGCCGTGTCCGCCACAAAACCATCCGCCAAGGCCGTGCGCCAGAAGCGCTCGAAGCCCTCCGCATCCTCCTGGCCATATATACCGCGCCAGTGCTCCTGCACCGTATCGTAGGGGGTGCGGCCGGGGTCGCCCAGCAGCACATTGACGATATCCAGCGGGGTCTTGCCGTCGAACAGCGGGGCAATCATCGGCTGGATAATGGATACCGTGCCGTCGATCGCCCGTGCATCACCCCAGGACTCCAAATCGTGCGCCATGGGCAGGTGCCAATGGCAGAGATTGGAGGTCTCATCGACACCGAGGCTCAGATGCACCGCCAACCCGACCTGATCCAAGGCTTCCTCGAAGGCAATGTCGGCTGGGGTGTCATAGACGGGGTTGCCGCCAAGCATGACGAGCAACTTGACCTTGCCCGCCTTCATGTCCGTCACGAGGTCGCGCAGACCGGCCATCTGGCCACCGGGCGATTCCTCCACGGGATTCGAGTAAACAACCGTCTGGCCGTTGTTGCCAAGCACGGCATTGATGGCATGCACCAGCGCCTGGGTGGAGGCGGTCTGCTCTTCACCCGCGATGACAATCGACTTGCCGCGATTCGCCTCGAGATCCGCCACGATGGCGTCGATCACCTCGGGCGTCACGAATTCAAAGGTCTGGCTCTCGTTTGCCGCGACCCCGATGCCGAGTCGGCTGGCGACGATGCGGACCAATCCTTCAACTTGGCTCGGGCGGAGGGGATATTTGTGGTCGGCCACGGAGCCGGTAAGCGTCGGGGTGCTCTCAAGGGCGTAGAGACGATTGAGCGAAAGGTTCTCGTTGCCCAGCACGCGGCGGCGTTCCGCCCATGAGCGTGCATTGCGAAGCGCATGCGGACCGCTGCAGAGGAAATCGGCGTCGAAGGAAACGACGACATCGGCCACATCAAAGCGGTGGTGCGTCTCCATCGGGCGGCCAAAGGCCAGCGTGGCGGCCTCGTAGACGGCGTCGCGCGTGACGGGTTCATACCGGTACCATTGCGCGCCCGTAAACTTGGAGCGAAGCGTGGTCATGCGGTCAATCATCGTCGGCGAAGTCGTGGAACCGGAGAGGATATAGAGTCCATCGCCACGGGTATGCTCGAATTCCGGCAACATTTCGCCGATTTCGGCCTGGAACTGCTCCCAGGTGCCGGGGCGTCCACGCCGCAACATGTGATGCGAGCGATCGGGATCATACAGGCCCAGAATTTCCGCCTGCGTGAACAGGCTCGTCTTGCCCCGCGACACCGGATGCTTCGGGTTGCCCTCGAGCTTCGTCGGGCGGCCTTCATGCTTTTGGGCCACCACCGCCGAGGCCACACCACTCAGCGTCACCGCCGTGGCGTAGTACGACGGCATGCCCGGAATCTCATGCTCCGGTGCGCGATCGAACGGGTAGATGTATTCGGTGGGTTGGCGGCCGCAGGCCGTCAGGCCGGCCAGCGCCATCGAGGCGCCCATCAACTTGACGAACGAGCGGCGGCTGGGGCCATCCTCGGGCATCGCCGAGGCGCCGCGCGGAAATTCACGCTCCAGCACCTTGTCGAACTCGGGGTTGCGCGTCAATTCATCGAGGCTGCGCCAATAGCGCCGCCCACCCTCCTGGGCCAGGCGCGCGCGTACGGCATCCAGGTCCATGGGGGGGGTTGCGGTCGATTCCGCTTGGATTGTCGTCTTGTCGTCGCTCATCGATGGCATACCGTGCAGTTGGTGAGTTGACCCACTTTGATGTCGTACTCCTCGACAAGCCGGCGGCCCAACGCAAGCTGCGAAATCGCCTCGCCCGTGTCGGGATCCGTCGGCGTATAGCCCATCGTGTATACCTCGTCCTGTGGCCGCAGGTATTTCTCCGGCGCCCGGTGGCAATCCAGGCACCATTGCATCGTCATGTTGTGCACCTTGTAGGTCAGGCGCATCTCGTCCACGCGGCCATGGCAGGTCTCGCAACCCACGCCCTTGGCGATATGGATGGAGTGATTGAAGTAGACGAAGTCCGGCACATCGTGGATACGAACCCACTCGATGGGGTCACCCGATTCCCACGATGCATGCACCGGGTCGAACATCGGCTGATCCGTCAGGATCTGCGAGTGACACCCCATGCAGGTTTCCGTGGCCGGAATGTTGGCGAAATAGCTGTCCTCGACCGAGCTGTGACAGTAGCGGCAATCCATGCCGTTACCGGCCACATGGCGGTGGTGGCTGAAGGGCACCGGCTGCGCCTTCTGGATGCCCACCTCCGATACCACCGGGGAGCGGTAGATCACGAAGCCCGCCACCAATGCGGTGATGGCCAACAGCTTGACCAGGACGATGCTGAAGACGGCGAAATCATTCGCCCCTTTGGGAAAGATCTGGGCCAAGGCACCCTCCACGCCGGTTACGACTCCGGCGTGCCTTCCATATTCTGGCGCCCCAAGGGACGCCGGGTTACCGGGATTACGCTCCAGCCGCAGGCACAGCGCTCTCCTACAGAGAACCTGCGCATGAGTTGTTGGCGCAACGCGTGCGCCATCCCCATGTGCCTGTACCTCGCCACAAACGCATCTCCCAAACACATCGACGCCGGCAGGCCAAGGACATAAACCGGCCGTCGAAACTACTGTGTTCCATGGGACACGCAGTCCGTGCGCGGGACCAGACACGCATACTGCAGCCCGACCACTACCTCGCCAGCCGCCCTCGCGGATAGCGCTTTTGCCTCGTATTGGCTTTCGGCCAAGTACTCGGCGCGGTAAGGCTACACAACAGCATCGGCCATGTCAACTGGCGCGTGGCGATATTTGATCCCCCGGCGCCGCCGTTTTGGGCAGTTCCCATGATCCGCAATAAAATCAGGGCTTATCTGCATAATTCACGCTCGATCTGTATGCTAAACTTTTCTGGCATCCGTTCCAGATTCACCGGATCGGCCCGCGCACTTTTTCCATAAACGCGATCGCACTTGCACTCCCACGCGTGCGGGTTGTACTGTGCGCGTTTGCCCTCGTGCCGAACCCAAATAGTTCTACCCGTTTTCCACAATCGCCCACAGCAGGAGCCCCGCATGAAGCGCCAATTCGTCAATCAACTCGAGGAAGGCGATGTCGTCAACGACTATTTCGTCGCCGTGCGCAAGGACCTGCGCGATACCCAGACCGGGAACAAGTTCCTGGGCTGCGTATTCAAGGATCGCACCGGCGAAATCGGCGGAATGGTATGGAAAAACGCATCGGGCATGGCGGGCTTGTTCGAGATCGGCCAGGTGGTGAATGTGCGCGGAACCGTGACGAGCTACCGCGACAAGATGCAAGTACGCGTGGACCAGATTCTGCCGCTGCGCGAGGGGGAGTTCGACAAGGCGGACCTCGTCCATGTGCCCGAGAATATCCGCGAGATGGCGGACGCCTTCTGGGGATTGCTCGATACCATCCAGCAACCGGCCCTGAAGCAACTGGTACAGGCCTTCCACGAGGATGAACTCTTCGTTGATCAATTTCTTGGGGCTGCGGCCGGCAAAGGCTGGCATCACGCCCATCGGGGCGGCCTCCTGCAGCACAACCTCGAGCTGGCCCGCCTCACGGATGCCGTATGCACGATCTACCCTCAATTAAACCGCGACATCATGCTCGTCGGCGTGCTGGTGCATGACATCGGCAAGATCGAGGAGATGTCGCAGGATCTCTATGTCGAATACACGACCGCCGGCAAGCTGGTCGGGCACATCGCGCAGGGCGTGGTCATCGCGCAGCGAAAGATGGACGCCGTTCCCGATTTCCCCGAGGAACTGCGCCTCCACCTGCTGCACATCATCGTGTCACACCATGGCGAGTACGCCCACGGCGCCTCGGTGCTTCCCAAAACGCCCGAGGCCATTGCCTTCAGCAAGATCGACGACCTGAGCGCGCAGGTGGATGCCTTCTCGCGCGTGATCGACGAGGCGCAGGGCAAGGGCGAAGAGTGGACGCCCTTCCTCCCCCTGATCGATCGTCAGGTGCACGCAAAGCGGCCAACGCTCTAGCCGGCTCCGATCCGTGGAGACCACCGTTACACCCGCGAGCATTGCCGCGCTGTTTGCCGCCATGGCGGTGTTGGCCGCCGTACCGAGTGTGAGCGTCTTCGCCGTCACGGCGCGCGCGGCAAGCGCCGGCTTGGCCCATGGCGCCGCCACGGCCGCAGGCATTGTGCTGGGCGATCTCGTGTTCATTCTCATTGCCGTCTTCGGCCTTGCCGTGGTCACGGAAACCATGGCCGCGTGGCTCTTTCTCATCAACTATGCCGCGGCGGCCTACCTCGTTTGGCTGGCCGCGCGCCTCTGGCGGGAGCGATCAAGAACCATCGAGAACGAGCGTGCAGAAAATGGCACGCTCCTGTCGAGTTTCATGACCGGACTCCTCATCACCCTGGCAGATCAGAAAGCTGTCCTCTTCTATCTCGCCTTCTTTCCCGCGTTCGTTGACCTCCCCGCCCTCACGGGCGCCGATATCGCCGTCATCGTGGCCATCACCCTCGTCGCGGTGGGGGGCGTCAAGCTCGGCTACGCCTTGGCGGCGGTACGCGCGCGTGGCGTCCTCGGACAACACCCATCGGTGCACATCAACACCGCTGCGGCGATGGTCATGCTCATCGTGGCGGTTGTGCTGGTCCTGCGCGCATAGCCGGGCGGCTTGCGCGGGAAAAACTATTGACAAGAAACCCCGGCCCCTCTATAACCTCTTACAGGACATCGAACAGGCTGGGGAGCACTACATGTCAGATCTCGTCGAGCCAGCGGCGTTCCACGATTTCGAAAGCGCCTGCCGCGCGGTGATGAAACTGTTGCACGGACGCTACGGGTATGGCCTCTGGATGGTCACCCGTGTGGAAGGCGACGACTGGATTGTCCTCCACGCGGAAGACAACGACTACGGCCTCGAGGAACACCGCGTGTTCCGATGGAGCGACAGCTTCTGCTACCGGATGATCAACGAGAATGCCCCGCGTGTGGCGCCGGCCGCTCGGCGAGTGCCTGCGTATGCCAGCGCCCCAATCGGCATGGACATCGAGATCGGCTCGTACATTGGCGTGCCGCTTACGCGTGAGGACGGCTCGCTATTCGGCACACTGTGTGCCATCGACAAGCAGGAGCGGCCGGACATCGAGGAAGCAGAGCTTCCGGTTGTCGAGACCTTCGCGCAACTCCTGTCCACCGTGCTCAACTTCGAGCTCAAAGCCGTCGAGGAAGCCCGCCGCGCCGACCGCGTCGAGAGCGAATCCCTGCTGGACCCTCTCACCGGCTTGCGCAACCGGCGCGGCTGGGACCAGAAAATGCACGAGGAGGAAATCCGCGCGCAGCGTCTCGGCTCCCCCATCTGCGTCTTCTCGATCGACCTCGATGACCTCAAGCGGATGAACGACAACCACGGCCATGCCCAAGGCGATCAGCTCATCCGCCGTGCGGCGAACGCCATACAGGAATCCCTGCGCGAGATCGATGTCGCCGCCCGCGTCGGCGGCGACGAGTTCACCATCCTCGCCTTGGAATGTTCCGAGGAAGGCTCTGGGGAAATCCTCGAGCGCCTGCAGAACTCCTTCAAGTCCGAGGGCGTTAATGCCTCCATCGGCAAGGCCATGCGCAATCCCGAGCAAGGCCTCGATGCCGCCCTCGCCGAAGCCGATCAGGAAATGTACCGCATGAAGGCCGAACGCAAGGCAAGGCCCAGGAAACGGGTGTAATCCTGCGCCAATTTGCAAGCCGTTTGCTCGGCGAATACCGAACACGAGGAACTCCCACCATGCGTCTGCTCATCCTCATTGGCGTTCTCGTTGCCACTATCGCCACAGCCAGCCCCCTCGAGCGCACCCTGCGCCTCGAGCCGGGGCCGGACAATCCGCGCAACAGCGAGGGCGACATGGTTGTGCTTCAGGATGGCCGCATCTTGCTCATCTATACGCGCTACACCGAGGGCACCGGCAGCGACCACGACCCCGCCCACCTCGCCGCGCGCATCTCGGAGGACGGCGGCCGAACATGGAGCGATGACCGCGTGGTGGTGCCGAACGAAGGCGGCATGAATGTGATGTCCGTGTCCTTGTTGCGCCTTGCGGATGGACGCATCGCGCTCGCCTACCTGCGCAAGAACAGCATCGTCGATTGCCGCCCTTTGCTGCGCTTCTCCAACGACGAAGGCGACACATGGAGCGAACCCGTGCTCATCATTCCCGACAGCGAGAACGGCTACTTCGTGATGAACAACGACCGGCTCGTGCAACTCGAGAGTGGGCGCCTCCTCGCCCCCGTCGGCCATCACCACCGCGGCGACGAAGAGCGCTTTGACCCCTACGCCACCGCCTTGTGCTACATCAGCGACGATGCAGGCCAGACATGGCGGCGGGGCGAAGGCATCGACCTCGACGAGGCGCGCACCGGCCTGCAGGAGCCGGGCGTCGTGCCACTCGCCGATGGCCGCCTGCTGATGTTCGCCCGCACGGACCAGGGCGCGCAGTTCTTCGCCCACTCGACTGATGGCGGCGAATCATGGAGTGCGCCCTTCCGCAGCCCCCTGCGCAGCCCCGTCGCCCCCGCCAGCATCAAGCGCATCGCCGGAAGTGACACCTTGCTCGCCATATGGAATGACAACCACGACCCCGATGCCGGCTGGTCCCAAGGCCACCGCACGCCCCTCACCCTCGCCACCTCCACCGACGGCGGCGCAACATGGTCCGAGTCCATCACCCTCGAGGACGACCCCAACGGCTGGTACTGCTACACCGCCATCACCTTCCTCGAAGACGCGGCCCTGCTCGCCTACTGCGCCGGCGACCGTCGCGAAAACGCCCTCGGCACCCTGCAAGTCAGCCGGTTGCCCCTCACCGCGCTCCACGGAGCTGAGTAGACCCGCGCGCGGCCGCAGGGAGAGCGCATGTTTCTTTCTCCCTCTCCCCCTGGGAGAGGGCCGGGGTGAGGGAAAACCCCCGCCATCATTGCCGACTGGAGAACTCTCTACTGATTCCCAAGCTCCAGCTTGGGAATCCAATTGCCCGCGAAGCTCCGCTTCGCAAACGCCACGCTCGCGGCAATCCGCGTGATGTCATCCACCCCGGGAGCCGAGCGTCCTCGCGAGCGTCATTGCGGGATCCCGCCAGCCCAGTCAGATTCAATTGCCGTGACCAACCAATCCTCTCCGAAGCGGCGCAGTGTTAATTTTGCCCAAAAATCCCAGGCAGGCGTAGTGCTCATCTCGATGAGCGCGCTTCCCATGGCGTAGGTCTCGTCCAGTTGAATTCGCCAAACGGGCAATGCTTCCACCCCATGGCCGGGCAACTCCACTTCGTATCCGGGCACGGCAAAAAGCGTGAGCGCAATTGCCTCGCGTATCCGGTCGGCGTGCGTATCCTCCGGGGTACGCATAGGCATCAAGGGCATGCCCTGCATCGCTTCGCGCAACCCGCGCCATGCGGCCACGCTTTCGTCCGTGCCCAGCATCCCGAGCGCAGTCACGCACGCCGCACGGACGACCTTGTCGGCATCCCGGTTCATTGCCATCTGCGCGAACCATTCCGCATCGTTCCCGCCCAATGCGATCATGGCGTGCAAGATTGGCATCAGGAAAAGCGCACGGCCCGGATGCTGTGGCCTCCCATTCCTTCCGTGGTAGTCGATCTGTTCGGAGCGTCCCAACCATTCTTGTAGTGCAGGCACGGCATCCTGCCACTCGAGCAACAGCGCAGCCAATGCGAGAAATGTCATATCCGAGTAGCGGAACTCGCCCGGTGCTGCCTCAATTCTGCGGACCACTTCGCGTCCCACGGCCGCGTGCTCGTCCGGGGACAGTGCCTGCGTCATTTCCGTACGAAGCTCGGCGAGTGATTTCCGGTATTCCTCAGCGAGGTGCTCGCCTTGGGTAAACTGATGCATCCAGTGCGCCGGTTCACCGGATGAGTAATGTTCGTTCGGCATCCAGGAATTCAGAATGGCGGCCGCGGATCCTTCCTGCCATGGCGGCAGGATGACTTCAACCTCGGCCGTCTCCCCCGGCTTGAGATCGGCATGAAAGTACGCTGCCCTCTCGCGTGATGCCCTATTGAATGGCCCAACGGCGCGTTCGCTAGTACTCCCTGCAACGGGCGGTCGCGCCGCTCCAAAGGACCGTCGATCAACCGGCAGGTCGTCTAGCACCGCGCGGCCGTTATCATCAGTGGTGACAACACGCAAAGTGAGTTCGATTAGGGGCCCGACGGAATTTGCACCAAACTTTTGCGTCACAGGCACGGTATCGGCCGGGCCTACTTCGGCCCCGGCAATGGGATTGCCCTCGAAATCACGCACGGTGACAGCCAATCCGGCCGCGCGGTGCAGGACCACGGTGCTGACCTCGTGGGTGTGAGGACCGGCGTAGAAGTTCAATTCGCGTGCCATATCCTCGGCACCGATGTGCACATAGGTATGCTGCACATCGTACAGGCCGTCGTTGCTCTGCATCGTCACAATCTCGGTTGCCGCTCCGCTCTCACCAAATCCACGAATGAATAGCGTGTTGCTGTCCTGCACGAATATCTCGCGCACAGGCGCGCCCGCGGCATCAATCACCCGCACGGGATACGGTGGCTCACGCGGGCCATACGGCGGCGCCTTGATGACGCCTTCCACCCCGACATCCTGACGGTACCGGCGTTCTTTGTCGCGCACATACTCGGCGCCGGGAAAGGCATCCACCGCTTCCTGCGTGGCGGGCTGATCGGTCACGGCGGTCCAGACGGACGCGTTGAGCGGGTAAGGCCCGCGCTTCAGGACAGCCTCGATATCTTCATCGCCATATTCGAAGTGGATTCCATGCGCGAGCACGCGCGGTTGGTAATCGAGGTGGGCGAACTCCAGCACGAAGTCTCCTCTCGGAAGGTTCTCCGCCACGATAATGCCGTCATGCGTGAGGAAGTCACTGGTACCGTGCCGGTCACCCGCGCGGATGACGCGAACTCTCAGGTACAACGGCTCTCCCGCCTCATCGACGACGCGGCCGCGCAGGGTTCTACCGTGGGACGAGGCATCCTCGGCAGCCGTTGGCGCCTCTTGGGCGGCGGATGCGGCGCCGGCAAGCAGCAGCAGGAGAATCGCAGAGCGGTGCATCATGGCGTAGCGTTCTCGGACTCGACCACAACGGCAACGGGCTGCAATGCGCGGTGGGATGGCTGAACCCTCCGAAGGGCCAATTCTACGCTTCGGCGGGTCTGCTTCGAGATATCGGCATCCGCGAGCCGCATCAGCAAAGCCCTGCCTTCTGGCGCGCCGGTCCTCTCAATAGCGTCCAGAATGTTCCGCTGCTCCTCCTCGTCAGCATCGAGGACTTTTCGAACAATGAACTCTGCTGTGCGCGGCAAGTCCGCCCGGACCGCATCGCGGATGATCGCACTGACCTCGGCAGCGCGCTCGAGTGACCGTGCGTGCTCTTGGGTATACGCAGAATAGTAGGCGCCATCGCGTGGCCCGGCAATTTCTTCCAAGTGCGCCGTGAGCGCCCCGGGCAGACGCTCGAAGGCTGGCTCGAGCGAGATGGGCTCGTTGACTAATTCGAGATACCAGCGGATGCTCCACTGGTACTCCTTCCAGCGCGGATCCGCATATAGCCGCTGCAGCACGGGCACGGCATCCGGGCCCCACCCCTGTAGGTACCTCCACCGATCGACGGCATCGGCCTCGTAGAAGTCCACCACGGCAACCTCAATCGGCGGATCAAATCCGGGCGTGATCGTTTCCTCCCAGCCCAGCGGCGGCAAGGGCGGTGGTTCCATGATCCAGCCCTGAGGGCCTGTAGCTACGGACAAGACCGCACAAATGAGCAACACTTGCAATGGCAGCACCTCCTACAGCCCTGTTCTATACCAATTGAGTACAAGTTGCAAGAGTCTGAGAGGATTCGAGCGGTGGTTGCATACCCACCCTTGGCCCCAGTAGCATGCGCTTCGCCGTGGACGGGGCGCCGCGGCGAAAAGGGGAGTCACGCCATGTCACCGGAATTGTCCGCCCGATTGCAGAAGTACTGGCGCGCGAATGAGCGTTTAATTGTCGTGCTGCTTGTCATCTGGGCGGCGGTGTCGTTCGGCGCGGGCATTCTGTTCGTGGAGCAGCTCAACACGATCTCCTTCTTCGGCCTGCCGTTCGGTTTCTTCATGGCGCAGCAGGGCTCAATTTTCGTCTTCGTCGTGCTGATCTTCGCCTACGCCATCGGCATGGACCGCCTGGACCGCCGTTACCACGCGGACGAGGACTGAGCGCGATGACGGCGGAAGCATGGACATTCGTCTTCATCATCGGCACCTTCTCCGCCTACCTCTACATCGGCTGGTGGGCGCGCGTGCGGGAGTCGTCCGGCTTTTATGTGGCGGGGCAAGGCGTGCCGGCCCTGGCCAACGGCGCCGCGACCGCCGCGGACTGGATGTCCGCCGCGTCGTTCATCTCGATGGCGGGCCTGATTTCCTTCATGGGTTACGACGGCTCCATCTACCTCATGGGGTGGACGGGCGGCTATGTGCTGCTGGCGCTGTTGCTCGCGCCGTATTTGCGCAAGTTCGGCAAGTACACCGTGCCGGATTTCGTCGGTGATCGCTACTACTCGGACACGGCCCGCGTGGTGGCCGTCATCTGCGCCTTGTTTGTCTCTTTGACCTATGTGGCCGGGCAGATGCGCGGCGTCGGCATCGTGTTCTCCCGCTTTCTCGGGGTGGATATCGTCTGGGGCGTGGTGATCGGCATGTTCATCGTGGCTTTCTTTGCCGTGCTCGGCGGCATGAAGGGCATCACCTGGACGCAGGTCGCGCAATACTTCGTGCTCATCATCGCCTTCCTGATTCCCGCAATCGCGATCTCGCTGCAACTGACGGGCATCCCCGTACCGCAGGCGGCCTTCGTCACGAGCGATATCGTGGAAAAGCTCAACGCCATTCAGATCGATCTCGGCTTTCACGAGTACACCCAGCCCTTTACGGGAAAAACCAAACTGGATGTGCTCTGCATTACGCTTGCACTGATGGCCGGCACCGCGGGTCTGCCCCATGTCATCGTGCGCTTCTACACCGTCAAGAATGTGCGCGCCGCGCGCTACTCGGCCGGCTGGGCGCTGCTCTTCATCGCCCTGCTGTACACCACCGCGCCGGCCCTCGCCGCCTTCGCCCGCTACAACCTCATCACCTCGCTGCACGGGCAGGAGATCGACCAAGTGCGCGAACTGGAGTGGGTGCAAAGCTGGGAGGCGACGGGCCTGCTGGCATTCGTCGACAAAGACGGTGACGGCAAACTCACTTTCGCACCCGGCGAGGCCTTCCTGGTCAGCAACGCGGTGCGCTCGAACGAACCCGACATGACCAACGCCAATGAGATTTACTTCGACCGCGACATCATCGTCTTGAGTACGCCCGAGGTGGCGCAGCTCTCGCCATGGGTGATCGCGCTCGTGGCCGCGGGTGGACTCGCCGCCGCATTGTCGACCGCCGCGGGCCTCTTGCTCGTCATCTCAAGTTCCATCGCCCACGATCTGTACTTCCGCATGCTCAACCCCGGCGCAAACGAACGCCAACGCGTTCTTGTGGGCCGCATCTTCGTCATCGCGGGCATCCTCGTTGCGGGATACTTTGGGATTAATCCACCGGGATTCGTGGGGCAAGTCGTCGCGTTCGCATTCGGACTCGCCGCTGCCAGTTTCTTCCCGGTGATCTTGCTCGGCATTTTCGACGCGCGTACCAACCGCGAGGGGGCTATCGCCGGCATGCTCGTCGGCCTGCTGTTCACCGTCAGTTACATCGTTGGCGGCAAATATTTCGGCATGCCGGACTGGTGCTTCGGCATTTCCGCCGAGGGCATCGGCGCCGTGGGCATGCTGCTGAACATCGCCGTGACCATCGGCATCTCACGCGTGACCCCAGCCCCGCCCGAGCACATCCAGCAACTCGTCAACGAGATCCGCCTCCCCGCCCACCCCGGCGTCGCCCAGGTGCTCGACGAGGGGCATGAGTAGCGAGATTGGACAGAATCGCGTTACAATTCGGGTGAACGAGGTTGCGAAGCCCACCCGAAAGGTCGAACGATGACCCGAGACGAAGCCCTTGCGATTCTGAAACGCTTCAAGGAGCGGCACGGAGCCGAATATGGGTTGACGGCCATCGGCTTGTTTGGCTCCTTGGCGCGCGACGCGGCCACGGAGGATAGCGACATCGATGTCGTGTTTCAGACGGAGCGGCCGAATCTGTTTCGCGCGTCCCGGATGCGGCAAGAGCTCGAAACGATGATGGGCCGTCGGGTTGACATCGTGCGGCTCCGGGACCGTATGAATCCGCACTTGAAGCAGCGCATCCTTCGCGACGCCCGGTATGCATGACCGCGAACAACTGACCGAGCTTCTTTCCCAGATTCACGACGCTCTTGGCCGCATTGCCCGCCGGATCGACGGAATCGAATCGCCCGCGGATTTTCGTGCATCGCCGGAAGGTGAAGACAGACTGGACGGCATTTGCATGATGCTGATTGCGGTTGGTGAGGGATTTAAGCGCATCGACCGAATCACCAACGGAAGCCTGCTTGCCCGGTACCCCGAAATTGACTGGACCGGTGTGAAGGGTGTTCGAGATGTGATTGCACACACCTATTTTGATGTCGACGATGAAGAGGTATTTGAAATCTCCCGCGAAGATATTCCTCAGCTTATTCGAACTGTTGAGAAAATGCTGCAATCGCTAGAGTGACGCGTGACCCCCGCCCTGGCGTCGCCCAGGTGCTCGACGAGGGGCATGAGTAGCGGCGGGGAAAAGAAACCATCCACAGATGACGCAGATGGTCACAGATAGCCATTGTGCGGGCAGTCATTCGTCATTCGACTCATAGGATTCGTGGGTAACGCGCGGTTAGGTATGCCTGTGGTGTTGAAGTTTCCAGCCCCCCAAATGAACGGTTCCGCAAATCATCTGCGTGAATCTGCGTCATCTGTGGATGAGTTGCCAAACAATTCTGAGGGGATGGAGTGCACCGAGACCATACGGGCATTCACTGTTGAGCATCCCATGGTGCCGAACTCAGAGCGGCATCTCGATGAAACTCTCCCCTACATCCAATCCCCCCTCATCGGCCTTGCCAGCAAGGCATTCGCCTCCTCATCATTTGTGAATCTCTCCGCGTCCGGATCCCATGCGAGTTTTCTGCCGCGTTGCACGGCGATGTGCGCAATCTGCCCGACGCTGCAGGTCCGATGGCCGATTTCCGCATCCGCCATGGTCGGCTCACCGGTGCGGATACCGTGGATAAAATCTTCCTTGTCCTCCCGTCGCGGCAGGCGGATTTCGTCCTCGCCGATCTCCGAGGCCAGCAGCGATTCGTCGTGCGCGGTGATGCCGGGCTCCAGGCCGCCCCGGCGCAGCCAGACGCACTGAATCCACCCGTCCTCGCCCTCGAATCGGATGACGGGGGCCTCCGCCGTGCGGTAATCCATGGAGAGCCCGTCCGCATAGCGGTACCGCGCCTCAAAGGTATAGAGAACATCCCACAGACCCGAGCCGGGCTCGGGGTACACGCCGCTCGCCTCGACCTCGACCGGCCCCGTCCGCTCGGTGCCGTTCGCCAGTTGCGCCACATCGAGCAGATGCGTGCCCCAATTCGTGATTACCCCCTCGGAAGTCCCCCGCCAGCGCATCCAACCCGGACGCCCCCACGAGCGCGGCGGGTGCACGCGGTCCACGGTGTAAGGCGCTTCCGGCGCGGGCCCGAGCCACAGGTCGTAATTAAGATCTGCCGGCACCGGCATCGGCCGGGGGTTGCCGCCGGGCTCGTCCATGGTGGGCAGAGTGACCTCGATCCGCGTCAACTTCCCGATGCGTCCATTCAGCACCAGCTCCGCCGCGCGATGCATCATCGGCTCCGAGCGGCACTCGGTATCCGTACGGAATGTCACCCCCGCTTCCTTCGCTGCGTCCGCCAGCAAGCGGCCCTCGGCGATCGACATCGTCAACGGCTTCTCGCACGAGACATGCTTGCCCGCCTGCACCGCCGCTAACGCCATCGGCACATGCCAGTGGTCCGGCGTGCTGATCATCACCGCGTCGATGTCGTCCCGCGCGATGATCTCGCGCCAATCATGGTGGGCATCGCAATCGCGGTTGCCGTAGTGCCGGTCCACGGCGGATTTCGCGTTCTCGACACGCCAGCGGTCCACATCGCACACAGCGCGCACGATGGCATGTTCGTTCTCAAGGAATTGCGGCAGATTGACATGGTGCATCTGTCGGCCCGTGCCGATCATGCCGACCGAGATGCGGTTGCTCGGCGCCGTCTGGCCGAACACGCGTCCGGGAAGGATAAGCGGCGCGGCGCTTGCTGCCAGGGCGGCCTTCACGAAGCTGCGGCGGGTGGGGTTCGTTGAATGCATGGCTGGCTCCTTGCGGTTTACAGTGTCTACATTGCCCGGGTGGGGATAGTTTCCGCAAACCCGCCTCGATGCGCTTACAATGCGCATAGTTTCCCTTCCAAGCAGGTAACAACCTCGAACGCAGGAAGGAATCGCCATGTCCCCCGTTGATATCCGCCCCGAAACCCCCGCGGACCACGCCGCCGTCCATGCGCTGAACGCAGCGGCCTTCGCTCAACCCGCCGAGGCCGACCTGATCGACACCTTGCGCAAGGCCTGCGAGCACTTCGTGTCCCTCGTGGCGGAGGTGGACGGCGTTCTCGTCGGGCATATCCTGTTCACCCCGGCGCATGTCGAGAAGAATGGGACCACCCTCGAGGGCATGGGACTCGCCCCGATGGCCGTCGCGCCAGCGCATCAACGCGGCGGCTTTGGCTCGGCCCTGGTGAACGCGGGACTGGCGGAACTCCGCGAGAACGGATGCCCCTTCGTCATCGTGCTCGGGCATCCCGCGTACTACCCCCGCTTCGGATTCACGCCCGCCAGCACCCTCGGCATCCGCTGCCAATGGGAAGCGCCGGACGAGGCCTTCATGGCCCTCGAACTCACGCCCGGCGCCCTCGCCCCCTTCCACGGCGCAATCGCCCGCTACCACCCCGCGTTTGACAGCGTGGCGTAGGCGCGCCACCGGTTTGTGGCAGAACTCTGCAAAAGCACTGGCAAGCCCCTTGCCACCCGGCCACTCGCGCAGTAGACTTGTGAGCACGGAGGGGTAGGGGACACATTCCGTGGGAATCGAACTAGGCGACCTCCACCAAGGACAGCAACTTTCGTCAGGATGTATATCGTGTCATCGCGTTTACCGTACATTGCGAATCAGATTTATGAGTGGCTCTCTCCCTCGGTCTCACTCACCGCATCTACGGGATTGACGCCCCCAGAGTTGCGCACGCGATTGAAGCGTTTGACGACCGTTCGATTGCGCTGGGGATTGTACGCAACCGAGGAAGATGTTCGACTTCGCGGTTCCGTGAAAGAGGCCCGGGCAGCACTCTTGCTGTCGCTCAATCCGGTGCTTGAGTCGGATATTCCGATCAAGGTCAGAATGGGGTGGCAGGAGAACGAGGCGGGCGGGTCTACGGTTGAGGCAACGATTCGCGCCCAAGGCCAAGGAAAGTTGCTTATTGTGCTGATTGTATTTGGAGGGTTTATGTATTTTTCTTATGTCGCGATCACGCAAGGAGAGTTTCTGATAATGATTCCTATTTGGCTCGTATTGGCCTATATATCAATCAAATTCCTCCAAAAACCGAGCACTTTTTCGAAACATGAACTCCATCTTGCCGCGGAGGAGTTGGCGAAGGCGTTGGATATCGACTACATGGAGTTGTGTCGGCAGAATCCGACTACGCTCAAATAGCTTTAGGTTCCGGCCTGCTCGACCGCGCGCGAGCGCTCGTGATTCGGGGATGGCGGCATCACCTTGGGAGCTGCTCGCGAGGACGCTCGCCCCACCAAGCAACCAACGGGTTTCCCGGCTCGGGAGGACGCTTGCGTACCTTCCCTGCGGTCGACGGCGGACAAGCGTTTCCACTTGGCGGCTTTGCGGCTTTGCGTGCTCCTTCCGGAAGATCTCACGCAAAGCCGCAAAGAACGCAAAGAAGATCCAGACCATTCCGCTCGTTCCCAAGCTCCGGCTTGGGAATGCACTTGCCAGCGAAGCTCCGCTTCGCAAACCCGTAGGATCGGCGATTGAATGGGTTCATCTTACACACGACCCGCACACAGCCGGAGAATCCGGAATTGAACCACAGAGGCACGGAGAGCACAGAGGAGTTTTGCCCATTGGTTCACAAGTTGCATTTGCGATGCTCCTCGGATCAGCCTCGCACTCCCGGCGCGTTTCCACTTGGCGGCTTTGCGGCTTTGCGTGCTCCTTCCGGAAAGATCTCACGCAAAGCCGCAAAGAACGCAAAGAAGATCCGAACCATTCCGCTCGTTCCCAAGCTCCGGCTTGGGAACGCACTTGCCTGGCGCGCCGAAGCTAAAAAAAGCAAAGGCGGCCCGAGAAGCTCCGCTTCGCAAGGGCTGCGCGTCAAGATACCACCCCGGCATGGCTTGGCCCAGCTTCGCGGAGACCGGGCTACGGCGTAACGGGCGGGCACCGCGCGCGGGTATTACGACGCCAACATCGGCCTCTACATCGCTCCCAATTGCGCCTACAGCCCCGAGATGAACCGCTGGATTTCCCGCGAACCGCTGGGTATGGTGGATAGCTCGAACATTGCCCGAACTGGCAAACCAGGTTGAGAATGCGAAACAAAACCCATGTAACTGAGGACGAGCTTGGCAAGGTGCTCAAGGAATACCGTCCTGGTTTTTGGAAACCAATCCGTGAAACCCTGCTATGGCTTGTAATGGGCTGGGGAGTAGGAGGGTACGCCGCCGTCACACGGTTGGACCACCTAAGGGGAATCGATTCGCTCCTTCACGCCGAAGTGGTTACATATACGGCAATTGTCTGTATGCTTTTGTACCCTCCGATCCGACTGTACCTGACCAGTTTTCATAGAGTCTCGTATACGCTTCACGAATCAGGGCTTCAGATGTCCTATCTGGGAAAGCGCCCAAAGTTTATACCGTTCAATCAGGTAAAGAGCATGAATATTTCCAATCAGGGGAGATACTTCTTGTCCATTATATTGACTTCTTATCGAGTCGTATATGTAATGAACTGGACAAATCCGGCTGATGGCGACCCTGTGAAGGAAATACTTGAACAGTATCAGAATTGGAAGTCGAATCAGCGAGAGAGTGCCAGGGAATGAACCGCTGGACGCGCTCGGCGAGGTGGATGGCCCGAACATGTACGCGTATGTGCGCGGGAACCCGGTACCGTCCGTGCGGCCGCACCCCCTACCGCGCGTACAGCCAGCCCCCCAGCCATGCGCAGGGCAATGCCGTCACTACGATGGCAATGAGAAACCACGGCGGGCTCATCCCCATCTCCCACGCGCCGAGTGCCCCGAGCGTGCCCAATACCGTGCCGATGCAGCCCAACACGATCGCGTGGACCACCGGGGCCGACGGCGCCAGCCTCGCGGCAAGATACCCGCCGAGCACAGTGAACACCACGCGATACGAAATGGCGATGAGATTATGCGCCGTGTCCAGCATCGGCTCGCCCCAGGGCGGATACACCCCGAGCATGTGAAACATTTGGTCCCCCATGATCGACAACACCGCGACCACTACCAGCCCGGCCAACACCGCCCCCACACTGCGCAGGCGTGTAAATCCAGTCGAATTCGAGTTCATCCGCAACACTCCCCTCGGCTTTTACCCCATTGTCGAACGAGAATGGGGAAGATCGACATAGTCGCGCAAATATAGCTCGCTTTCCGCTTGACCCCTCCGCCCGCATACGGCTAAGGTTTCGCCGGGCCAAGGGGGAAAGACGATGCCGAGGGATGAAGCCGAGTTCACGACGATCACCATGCACGAACCGCGCGTATGGACCACCAGGGCGCGCTGGACCATAATGTTGCGGTACATTGCGCCAATATTGGCCTTCATCCTGGCTCTTCCGGTGCTCACCTTGGTAACAGAGGTGACCCTCATCTTGACTCTGATACCAGTCGTCCCGCAATACGAAGGACTCATCCGGGCCGCCATCGCGCCGTCATATGCCATGCTGATCGTGAGCGCGTTTGCAGCACGGAGCAAGTTCGCGTATCCGATGGTGAAGCAGCACCGGCGCCTGCGCCGGCACATTCAAAGAATCGCCCCCGAGGCCTCGCAGCATCCGCTGGCGTTCCCGGGGGAATTGACCCTGTCGCCACGCATTACGACGGGGCTGATTGCAAAGCTCGACGATGGCGACGACATCGGGGTCTTCGTGGTGTCGACAGAAGGCCTCACCTTTCACGGCGATCGCGTGACGCTGCACGCACCCTTGGCTGCGATTCTATCCGTCGAATCCCGCTCAGACGGTTGGAAGCATTTCTGGGCAGGCCGGCAGCTGGAACTGACGCTGCGAACTCCGGATGGCGAACAACGCGTGAGGGCCCGCGTCTGTGGGAACTGGTCGGCCGCCAGCGGGAACGCGGCCTTCCGCGCATTTTTCGGGGCCGTTCAGTCGCACCGGGGCATGGCCCGCGTCGTACATGGATAGCGCAGGAGAGGCCGGGGCGGGTCAATCATCTGAATTCGCCACAATCACCGTGCAGGAGCCTTCCCGCGCGAACACCCGGTCGCGTACTGCACACTTGGCAATCATGTGGTCCATTCGCGGCCTTGTGGGACTGATCATTCTCGTCGCGTGCGTGTTTCCAGCCTTCCTCTTTCTCGCACTGTACGACTTGGCCGGCAGGCCGCCTTACCCGAGCGAAAGCGCCCTGAGCGGGCTGCTGCGAGGCACCGTCGCAAATCTTATTGGCTATACCGGAATCATGCTCACGCCGTACGCGTACTTGGCAATCGGCCAAGCTTGGTTCCCCTTGCTCTCCGCGCATTCCAACCTTCAGCGCCTTGCAACGCGAAACGCCGGGGAGGTGACTGACGCCACTACACGGGTTCCAGCCGTGATCACCCTCGAGCCGCGCGTGGCGCCGCCGTTTCTGGTCGACAAGGACCCATGGGACGACATCGGCATGCTGACGATCACCAACGAGGGGATTTCATTTCGTGGGGGCTTCATTACGATGGACGCGCCACGGGAGGCGGTTCAGGCCGTGCGGGTGGGGCATGGCGTCGAATCCATCTTCTCGGCGGACGGCTGCATCATGCTCATCCTGCGGGCGCAAGACGGCCCCATCGGCGTGCAACTATCCGCGATTGGCTGGCGGACGAGCCGAAGTCTCATCAAGCAGCAGTACGAACTCGTCGCCGCCCTTGAGCAGGAACTTTCGCTCACCGCGATGCCACTTGGCTGAAGCCCCCTCCACTTGCTATGATCACCGGCTTGGGGGCGGTTAGCTCAGTTGGTTAGAGCATCTGGTTTACACCCAGGGGGTCGGGGGTTCGAGTCCCTCACCGCCCACCACCTTGACACCGGAATGCCGGGACTATTCAGTCCTTGGAGCGTTCAGTCCCTAGAGCATTCAGTCCTTGTCGCCCGGGCCGTGGCAACTGCCGGCGTAGGCCACGAGGGCCTTGGCGTCGTCGGGCTTCATGCCGCTGAAGAGGACGGCCTTGCCGTTGCTCACCAGCACATTCGGCCCTTCCTTGCACGCCCCGAGGCAATCGCACTTCTGCACGCGCACGCCCTTGCGCACGCCTTGCGACCGCACTTCCTGCTTGACCGCCTTGAGGATCTTCTTGCACTTGCAGTCAGTGCAGACCATGATGATGGTCTCGCCGTGGGGATAGGGCTCGGTCTTCATGGGGTGGTAGCGGCTCCAAATGGCGGGGTGTGGCCCGGAAGATTGGGAGAGGGTGATACCTGATCAGCATAGTGAACGCCTGAACAATACCACATAATTCCGATTCGCGCAATCCCCATGCGCTCCGCATAGACAGGCCGTCACAAACCCAACGCACACCCGTCTTTACGCGGATCACTCCCGCCCAGATACCGCCGTGGATTCTCCAGACGCCCGAGGCCCTGGTAGCCGCCGTACACCCCGGCGGTCATCGCCACCCGATGCCCCAGCTCCGCCAACGCCGCCCGCGTGGCATCCGGAATGCCATGCTCGAGCCGCACGATGCCGGGGCCCGTCGCGCGGAAACCATTCGGGTCGGAGCTTCCCGTGTGCGTTGCACGCGCTTGCTCGCCGGATTGCTGCGGGTCCATGCCGAAGTCGACGAGGTTCATCACGATTTGTGCATGGCCCTGGGGCTGAAACTCCCCGCCAACCACGCCGAAACTACAAACAGGCGCGCCATCTTTCGTCATGAACGCGGGGATGATCGTGTGAAAGGGGCGCTTGCCCGGCTCAAGGGCGTTCGGATGCGCCGGGTCGAGCGAGAAGGCGCAGCCACGGTTCTGCAGGGCGAAGCCGAGCCGCGCCGGCACAAAGCGCGAGCCCCACTGGTAATAGATGCTCTGGATGAGCGACACCATGTTGCCCTCGGCGTCCGCCGTGGTGAGGTAGATCGTGTCGGACCCGGATTCAGGCATTCCGAAGGTGACGCCGGGCATCGCGTGCGCGGGGTCAATCGTTCGCGAGCGCTCCTTGGCGTACTCGGCCGACAGCAACGCCTCCACCGGGACCCGCGCGAACTCGGGGTCGGCGTAGTAGCGGGCGCGGTCCTCGTAGGCCAGCCGCTTTGCCTCGATCAGCAAATGCAGGTGCGCGGCCGAATTCGGCTTCAAGGCTGCAACATCGAACTGCTCGAGGAGTGCGAGCATCTGCAGGGCGGCGATTCCCTGCCCGTTCGGTGGCAGTTCCCAGACATCGTACCCGCGGTAATTCACCGATACCGGCTCGACCCAATCGGCCGTGTGCTCTGTGAAATCGCACTGCGAGAAATAGCCGCCAACCGCCTTGGAATACCCAACGATTTGCTCGGCAATCGCGCCTTCATAAAAGGAACGCGCGCCTTCATTCGCGAGGGTCTCATAAAAACTCGCCAGTTGCGGATTGGTGACGATATCGCCAAAGGCTGGGGCCGTGCCGCCGTCTAAGTATGTCTCCGCGAGTTCCGCGTGGCGCTCGGCGGGAAATATCCAGTCCCACGCGATGCGTGGCGACACGGGAAACCCCGCTCGCGCGGTCTCGATGCTCGGCGCGAGCAACTCCGACAAGGAGCGCGTTCCGAATCGATCGAGCAAGGCCTCCCAGCCGCTAACGCAGCCGGGCACGCTCCACGCCATTGGGCTGTGGGGCGAGATGCGCGTAAGGCCGAGCCGTTGCGCCTCTTCGATGCTCCAATCATGCGGTGCGCGGCCACTCGCATTGAGGCCGAACAGGCGCTGGTCCTTCTCGCTCCAGACGATCGCGAACAAGTCGCCGCCCGGCCCGCACATCATCGGCTCGACCAACCCCAACATGGCGTTTGCCGCGACGGCCGCGTCGATGGCGTTTCCGCCGCCCTTGAGGACATCCAGCCCGGCCATCGCCGCGAGCGGCTGACTGGCGCACACCATCCCGTGCCTCGCGAGGGTACACGAGCGGTTCCGGTTACGATTGATCAGGTGCGCGTTGTCGGTGAAAAGGGTCACGGTGTTCTCCCGGCCGATATCGGCCTCGATGGATGACATTCATCACATTCTACATCGCGGATGAGGAACATCGCGCCGTCGTGGTAGGGTGGCAGCCATGCGAGCGGGGCTGATACACGGGAGACACACGCGATGAGTCCATTCACACGACGGGACTTCCTCAAGGCTTCACTGAGCACGACGGCAGCCGCGGGGGTGGCGGCGCCCTTGGCGATGCGCGGCAACGCGCAAGCCGCGGACAATACCCGCCCGCCAAACCTTGTCTTCATCTTCTCGGACCAAATGCGTGGCATGGACATGGGCTGCGCGGGCAATGCGCAGGTGCACACGCCGAACATGGACCGCCTTGCCGCGCAAGGCACGCGTCTGACCCACTGCTACGCCAATGCACCCGTGTGCACGCCGTGCCGGGGCATGCTGCTCACGGGAAACTACCCGCTCACGAACAAGGTGCTCGCCAATGATCTGCCCATACCCGAGGACGCCGATTCCATCGGCAAATGCCTGCAATCCGCGGGGTATCGCACGGGGTATGTCGGCAAATGGCACCTCGACGGTGTCCCCCGTGATCGCTTCACGCCGCCCGGCCCGCGCCGGCAGGGTTTTGATTATTGGGCGGTGTGGAATTGCAGCCACAATTACAACGACGCCTTCATTTACCGCGATGAGCCCGAGCCTATCCCGCTGGAGAAATTCGAGCCCGAGGCGCACACGGATCTCACGCTGGATTTCATCAACGACACCGACGAGCGCCCTTTCGCGATGTTTCTGTCCTGGGGACCGCCGCACGACCCGTATTACATGGTGCCGGAGCGGTATTCGTCGCAGTACGACCCGGATTCCATCGAGCTTCGCCCCAATGTCCCGGCGGATGCCGACCCTTTCAACCCCGAGCGCCCCATCAGCCCGCGCGATCGCGAGTTGGGCATCAAGGGGATGGTCGCCGCGTATTACGCCCACATCACCGCGCTGGACGAGCAACTCGGGCGCATCATGGATGCGCTGGAGGAAAAAGGCCTCGCGGACAACACCATTCTCATCTACACCTCCGACCACGGCGACATGCTCTGGTCACAGGGCATGGTGAAGAAGCAGCAGCCCTGGGAGGAGAGCGTCAACATCCCGTTTCTTATCCGCTGGCCCGGGCATATCGAGGCGGGCGCCACCTCGGACATGCTCTTCAGCGTTGCGGACATGTCTCCGACGCTGCAGGGCCTGATGGGCGTCGAGCCGGGAGCGCCGATGGAGGGCCGCGACCTGAGCCCCGCGTTCCTCGGTGAGGACATCCCCACGCCCGATTCCGTATTTCTCATGGATATGATGCCCTCGGACGAGGCGGCCGCCCAGAATCTGCAGGAATGGCGAGGTATTCGCACGGCACGCTACACCTACGCCCGCTTTCGCGATGCCACGCCGTGGGTGCTGTACGACAACGACGCGGACCCGTATCAGTTGAACAATCTCGCGGAAGACCCCGCGCACGAGGACTTGCTGCGCGACTGCGAGGCGAAGCTCCAAGCCTGGCTCGACCGAACCGGCGACGCCTTCCTCAGTGGCCGCGAGCACATCGAGGCGCTTGGCCTCGCGGGCCTGTGGGGCGACCGAATGGAGGCCTTGGGCGGCGCCCGGCCCGACTGGACCTGAAACCCGGCTACTCGTTCGGCACCACTGGCAGCACGATGCGCGAAGGATACGCCTCGCCGCGGTGAATCGACACGGTCGGCACGATGCTGTTTTCGTCATCCGGGTCATTGGAGGGGCTGAGCTGCTCATGCAGCCGGAAGGTCGGGTAATCCGCACCGGCGATCGAAATGCGCAGGCGGTGCCCTTCGCGAAACACCCACGAAGTCGGCAGCAGATCGATGACCAGCTCGGCTACGGCGCCGTCAGCGAGTATATCCGGCCGATAATGCGCCTCCTTGTAGCCATGCCAAGGGAGCTTCGGCAACACTTCGATCGGCTCGTCGCTGTTATAAATGATGGTGTTGTTGTCGTGCAGGTCGGCGAAACCAGCGCGTAGCATCCCCTCACTCACCAGAACCGATTCGCCCTCCGGCGCAACATCCTCGAGGTAGACGAAAAAGTCACCGTCGTTCGCGGTCGAGGAGACCCAAAGATGCACGATGGGATGACCCGTCACCTCGGTGTCGTGCTCCATGGGCAGGGAATCGTACACGAGGCACTGCCCGGCCTGATCGGTGCGAATCGGCAGCGCGTTGGGTGTCAGGCCGCCAATACCAACCCAACGATTGCCGTTGTTCGTGCCGTAGGTGGAGGAATGGGTGAAATCGACGAGATAGTCATCGGAACCGGGTCCCGGAAGCGTCGAGCCCAGTGCGCCGTCCGCCGAGAGAAAGAGCGGCTGCTCGATGGCACGCGCGAGGGGCCACTCGTGCTCGAATCGCCAACCCTCGCCGTTCATCACAAAAATGGCGATGGGCGGCTGCTCCTCCAGGTTGTTCTCGATGCCCTTGAGGTAGCGGTCAAAGAAGCGCAGGTGCTCGCCATCGCTGAGTTCCGAGGTGGCAGCGCGATCCTCGCCAAAGTAATCGTAAAACGGCCCGCCGAGCGTCGAGTGATAGCCCGGAAACATGATCATCCGGGAGTCATTCGTCTGCGCCATCGTTGCATGCAGCTCGAAGGTGCCCCGGGCAAAGCCATCGAACCATCCGCCGATCTGGTAGACGGGGATGCCCGAATCCATGATGGCCGGCAGATGAAAGTTCGGGCTCATGTCGCTGATCGTAATGCCCAGCGGCGAAGGGGCATCAATAAAGAACGCTTCCTCCGCCCATTCCGAATAGTCGTAATTCTCAAGGTGCTCCTTGATGGCGTGATAGAAGATATCCTCGCGAGGGTTGCCATCGGCGTACACAATTTCCTCTTCGTCAAGAAAAGTGCCCGAGCCGGTGGTATCCAACGGAATCTCGTCGTGGAAGTACCCATCGCCGTCCTCGTCCACGGCGGGCTTGGTTGGCCAGCGTCCAAGGTCCGGCTGAAAGTAACTCTGCTGCGAATACTTCATGAAGCCGGACCACAGGTCCAGGAAGCCCTGCAGGTAGATCCCGCCGGGGTAAACCTCGCCGGTGTAGCCATCAAGCGGGACCACGGCGGGCATGATGCACTTGAGGGCCTCGGGCCGATGCATGGCCGTGGCCGTCTGTGACCAGCCAAGGTACGAGCCCCCCATCATGCCGACATTCCCATCGCACCAAGGCTGTGCCGCAATCCAGTCGACGATTTCCTTCCCGTCTTGCCCCAGCTCGTCCATGAAATCGAGCAACCAGCCCGAGGACGCCCCCGTGCCGCGCATATCGGCCATGGCCAGGGCGTACCCGTGCGAGAGGAAAAGCTGCCCGCGGCGACTGCTCCCCCAATCGCGAATCTCCCCGGTTTCGGGGTGAATCGTCGAGCGTTGGTAGGGCGTGTACTGAAAAATCACCGGGAAAGGGCCATCATCCGGTCCGCCCGTGGGGACAAAATAGTCAATGGCGATCTGCGTGCCATCGGGCATTTCGATATAGGTGGAGTGGGTCTCATGCCCCGAGTACGACGCCTCGGTGGGAGAGGTGTACGGCGTGGGCGAATCCGCGGCCGCGAGCGAGCATACCGAGACCCACATGCCCAAGCCCAGGCGGAAAGTCGTGATCGAACCAGCGCGCAAATTCACAAACATGGCAATGCCCCCCGCAAAGTCGAGTCAGTCCTGTTTAGAAGTATCCGATGGTGCACCGTTCGGAGAACCCGCACAGGCGGGCCGCGCCGATGCCTGGGCCATCGACGCGGACGGACGGGGCATGCGCCGGGGCCTCGCGGCTGGCTTGCGTACCGCCTTGGCCGAGCAGCAGCATGCCGAAGCCGCTGGTTTGACCGGTGACTCCTCAGTCATTGGAGATTCCCAGCGCGGTATTGATGACAATCTGCACATCCACCGCATTTACGACGCCATCGCCGTTGACATCCGCGTCAAATCCGCCGATATCGAGCCCAAGCGCAGCATTGATAACCAGCTGGACATCGAGCGCGTCGATGGCCCCATCACCGTTGATATCCCCCGCAAGGGATTCGAGGAAGATGTCGCGCGAGACGACCGCACTGGGCAACACGGTGATCACCTCGGGCGGCGGAAGCTGGTAAGGCCCGGCATCCACCACCGTGATCGTGTACTGTCCGACGGGCGCAGCGGAAGCATTGTATAGCCCGTTGCCTGCATGATTCAGGCTGAACCAGGGCGGGTCGACCTCGAGCACGGCCTCCGTGAATGGCGCCTGCGTCTCCGCGACTTTCACACGAATTGCGACAACCCCCACCACCCCGAGCGACACTGTGATGCCGATCTCCGACCCCACCGTCACCAGAGTTCCGGGAGTGACGGATTGGGCGAGCACCGTCCCGCGTGGCGTGCCCGCGTTGGCCTGTTCCGTCACGGCGCCAAGGGCAAGACCCGTCTGGGAAAGGGCAGCCTCTGCCGCTTCGCGCGTCAGGCCAACCAAATTCGGCGTCTCGACAATGGAGAGATCCCGCTCAAGGGTGACATCAAGCCGCGTAGCCGGCCCCTCCTCCACGACCACACCGGTAACGGTACGCGGCAGGTAAAACGGCGCCTCGAAAGTAAGTGTGTATTCGCCCGGCAGCAACAAGCGGTGATAGTTCCCCACCTCCGGCCGCGTAAACACGGGCTGCTCGCGGTCATGCACGCGAACGCGGGCATACAACGGCTCACCCGTATCCGCATCCGTCACGATCCCGCGCACACCGATATGCACCTGCTCCATGTAGGCCAGCAAGGATTCCTCGTTGTTCTCCCACAATTGCGCAAGTTGCGAGGCCGGTGGTGACTTCGACACCGACAACTCCAGCGTCACCTCCATACACCCGAGATAGCGGTAGTTCCAGTCCTGCATCCCGCCGTCAATCTTGAACCAGTCCGCCCCATTCGTGATGCCGTTCTCGAATTGGTTCGACGCGAACATCGGTGGATTGTTCTGCGCGTACACCGTGGAAACATGCACGAAGACATCTTCGTCAGGCGTGGGCGAAAACGCGCTTCCCTTACCGTCGTCGTCATAGGGATAGTTCACCACCAACGCGCCTGTGTGAATATTGGCCGAAAGCACGAAGGAGTTCTCCGCACTCCAACGCATGACATGTCGCGTCTCCGGTTCACGGCCTGCATCGCGCAAGGGAGCACCATCGAACTGAAAACCAGTAAATTCAGCGGGAAAGACGGGGAAATTGCGATTAAGGTCCACCAGATTGGCGTTGCGGCGTATGCGCGCCGGCGTCCTTTCGTACCCATCCGGGTTCATCAGCGGTACGATCCAGATTTCGGTCTCGTTGACCAGGGCCGTCATGCGCGGATCGACCATGTATCCGGTCAAAAGCCGATCGATCAGCTGCATCATCAACGGCGTGCCCACCGGCTCATCCCCGTGCATGGTCGAGACATACTTGAAGGCGGGCTTGTCCTCCAGCACATCCGGATTCACCGTGATGAGCAACGCCCAGATCTCACGCCCCTCCACCGAGCGCCCGAGCGTGTACAGCCGCGTGATGTCGGGATACAACGAGTGGTAGTTCTGGAGCGAGAACCGCATCTGGTCATAGCTGAGATACGAAAGCTGACTTTGCTTGCCAGATTCCGGCAATTCCGCCGGTGATTCCACCGGCCGGTAGCCGATTCCCACGCGGTTGAGCAGACCGATGGTCGATTCCGGCACCCATGCCCGCACGACGCCATCGGCCACCTCATGCACGAGAATGCCATGCCCGGCGAGTTCCGAAGCCTCTTTGGCACTTCCGACCGTAATCCAGATCTCGTGATAGGGCTCCGCCGGTGCAGCGGCCTCACCCGTAAGGGTCACGCTCGCGACGGTAAAGCAGGCCAACAGCAGTATCATCACAATACGCAGACGCATGCCATTCCTCCAGGCGCCAATAAGTGCTTGATACTACCACACGCGCCCGGTTTCGTCTCCGGGGGGGAGGCTCGCGGGGCGTGGGATACGGAACTCGCGGGGACTACCCACAAAGCATGCCGACGCGCGCTCCCCTACCCCGCCAGCTCTTGCTCCAGAAGCCATGAAACCATTTCCCAAGCACGGGCGGCGATGAGCTGATAGGCCTCGGGCGAGGGGTGGACGCCGTCCGGCATGGCGGCGGGGGCCTCGGGACCGTAGGTGGCGCGCAGGAGGCCGAGGTTGCGCGCAAAGAGGACCCCCTCGCGGGCGTTGGCAAAGGCGTGGCGGGCGTCTTCGAGTTCATCCAGGGCCAAATCAAGATTCTCGGCGGATTTCTCGGGAAATTCCATTCCATAGGTCTCGCGCATGCGCTCCGGATCAATATAGTCGTAGCCGATGATCACCACCTGCATGCCCTGGGACGCGCCTTGGATGGCATCGAGCAGAATGCCGAGGTCGCGGGTAACCTGCGTCAACAAGGCAGCGCGTTGGGCCTCGGTCTCGATCTGTCCGGCCAGCGCGGCGCGCAGCAGGTCGTTGCCACCAAGACTGATGACGACGACATCAAGCGGGTCCGCGAGGGCTTCGCGCAGGGTGTCCAGCTTGCCATCGTGATTCGCGGCCCACTGGTCCGCGCGCGAACCGCCGATGGCTGTGGTGGCGCCGGCAACGACGGCTTCTTCGTCGACCTCGGCGAGGGCCTTCTCGAAGGCCTGAAATCCAAGCATGCCCGCCGCCCAGCTGTCACCGACGAGAAGGACGCGCGTTTCTGCCGTGGCGGCAAACGCCACCGCAAGAATCGCGCAGACCACAAAAAATCGGCTGAAAGTCTGCAGGTTCATGATGCTACTGCCGCCCGGTATGACCGAAACCGCCCTCACCCCGTGCCGTTTCGTTCAAGCTGTCCACTGCGTCCCACTCCGCGCGCAAGACCGGTGCAATCACCAGTTGCGCGATGCGATCGCCCCGCTCGATGGTGAAGGGCGCATCGCCGAGATTAATCATGATGACCTTGATCTCGCCTCGGTAGTCGGCGTCGATCGTGCCGGGCGTATTCGGAAGTGAAATGCCGTGCTTGGCGGCCAGACCGCTGCGCGGGCGCACCTGCGCCTCGGTACCCGGTGGCAGGGCAATGCGCAAGCCCGTGGGCACCATCTCGCGTTGCCCCGGCGCGAGCACGAGCGGCTCCGCCACGGCCGCGCGAAGGTCCATGCCCGCGGCATGCTCGGTCTCGTAGGCGGGCAAGGGGAGGTCGGCGCAGGCGGGATCCTGCGTGATTTGAACGCGCACTTCCTGCATTACAGTGCGACCTGCTCTTCAATGGCGAACGACTCCGGCCCAAGCACGACGAGTGCGCACTGGGACGGCCGGAACATGCCCGCAGCCACCGCCTGGAGGTCATCCGCCGTGATGGCATCAAGCGCGTTCACCACTTCCTCAACGGGAATGATACGGCCGTGCATCAGCGTCGATTTCGCCATGCGTGCGGCGCGATTGAAGGTATTCTCCAGCCCGATGAGCATGCCGCCCTTGAGTTGGTCCATGTTCAGGCGGATTTCTGCCTCGGGGATGGGCTCATCGCGCAGGCGACGCATTTCTTCAAAGCAAATGTCCATGCACTTGGTGTAATTCTCCGCGGCCACCGCGGCGTACATCCCGCCCACACCGGAAACGGAGTAGGAGGAATGATAGGCATAAATGTTGTACGCAAGCCCCTCGTCTTCGCGGATGCGCTCGAACAGGCGCGAGGTCGACCCGCCGCCGAGGATACTATAGAGCAGATCGAAGCGGTATCGCGCGGGGTCGGTCACGGAGACCGTCGGGAAGCCCACATGGATGTGCGCCTGCCCGATTGCCTGATGGTGCAACGACACCCCGGACTGGGCCGTAGGCGGCGGAACGGATGCCTGCCGGTCGCCCGCGGGCAACTCGGCGAACAGGCCCGCCAACAAGTCATACATTGCCTCGGGATCGAAGTTGCCCGCGGCGGAAAACACCATGTTGGTGGGGCAATAGTTGCGCCGGTAGAACGCCCCCATGCCCTCCTGGGTCATGGCACGCACGGTCGTCTCCGTGCCCGCCACGGGGCGCCCGAGTGAGTGCCCGGGAAACAGATACTCGTTGAACAGGTCGTGAATGCGCTCGTCCGGCACATCCTCGCTCGAGGCGATCTCCTCGAGGATTACGCACCGCTCTTTCTCAAGATCGATCAGCTGCGAGTGCAACACGACATCGGCCAGCACTTCCGCCGCCTCGGGCGCATCCGGTGCGAGCACCTTGGCGTAAATGCAGGTGTAATCACGCGAGGTGTAGGCATTCATGTGGCCACCGTGCTTCTCGATGGCCTCGGCAATATCGTGGGCATTGCGCGTGGGCGTGCCCTTGAACAGCATGTGCTCCAAAAAGTGCGACATGCCGCACTCCGCTGCCTCTTCGTGGGCGGAGCCAACGCGAATCCACACGCCCATGCTCACCGAGTGCACATGCGGCAGCGGTTCAAGGACGATCGTCATGCCGTTTGGCAACAGCCGCACGAAGGGCTGCGCCTCGGGCGGAGCGACCACACCGGGAAATGGCGTCATCGCGGCAGGGTTCATGCCAGTCATTCGCGAATCCTTCTTCCAAGCAGGAGTGATGTGGGGAGATTGGGGGTGAGGCCCGGAAACAACCGCGGCGCTCCCCGAGGGGAGCGCCGCGTCGTGATTCCACTAACGCCGTGAACGGGGCCCACCGCGGAAGCCGCCACCCTCGCGGCGCCCGCCGCCTTCGCGGCCGCGGCCACCACCACCACCGCCTCCAGGGCGTCCACCGCCGCCGCCACCGCCATTGGCGCGGCCAGCGTCGATGTCATCCTGGGTCACGCGGCCAAGGGCAAGGTCCGCCTGCACCTTGGAAAGGTTGATGCGGCCCTGGCTGTCGATCTCCATCAACTTCACATCGATGTCATCGCCAGTGTTGACCACATCCGTCACCTGATCCACGCGGCCCGGGGCAAGCTCGGAGATGTGCACAAGGCCCTCCTTGCCGCCCATGATGGCCACGAAGGCGCCGAAGTTCATGATACGCGTCACGGTGCCGTGGTAGACCTCGCCCACTTCCGGCATCGCCGTGATGCCGCGGATGAGTTCCACCGCGATCGACGCCGACTCGGCATCCACCGCAGCGATCGTGACGGTGCCGTCGTCGTCCACCGTGATTTGCGCGCCCGACTGGGCCTGAATGTCACGGATGACCTTGCCGCCCGGTCCGATGATTTCGCGAATCTGATCCGGCATCACCTTGATCGAGGTGATCTTCGGAGCGTACGGCGAGTACTCGGCCCGCGGCTCGGCGATGGCTTTCTCCATCTCGTCGAGAATATGCAGGCGGCCCGCACGCGCCTGGTACAGCGCCTCTTTCATCACCTCGTTGGCCAGGCCCGTCAGCTTGATGTCCATCTGGAAGGCCGTGATGCCCTCGCGCGTGCCGCAGATCTTGAAGTCCATGTCGCCGAGGTGATCCTCGTCGCCCAGGATGTCGCTGAGAACGGCGTAGTCGTCGCCCTCCTTGATCAGGCCCATCGCGATGCCCGCCACCGGGGCGTGAATCGGAACACCCGCGTCCATCAGGCTCAGCGTACCGCCACAGACGGTGGCCATCGAGCTGGAGCCGTTGGACTCGGTCACATCCGACAGAATGCGAATCGTGTAGGGGAAGTCGGCCTTCGCCGGCCCATCTTCTTCATCGGACTCGAAGAAGGGAAGCACGCTCTCGAGCGCACGCTCGGCCAGCTTTCCATGGCCGATCTCGCGGCGGCCCGGACCCATGACACGCTTGACCTCGCCCACCGACCACGGCGGGAAATTGTAGTGAAGGATAAAGCGGCGGAACTCGGAGCCGGTCAGCTCCTCCGTGCGCTGCTCGTCGCGGCTCGTGCCCAGCGTCGTCGTGACGATCGTCTGGGTCTCACCACGCGTGAAGAGGGCCGAGCCATGCGCGCGGGGCAGCAAGCCCAGCTCGATCGAAATCGGGCGCACCGTATCCAGGTCGCGGCCATCCAGGCGCTTGCGGGTATCGGTCACCAGCTTGCGCATGAGCTTCTTCGTCACTTTGCCGAAGGCCTCGCTCACATCGCCGGCCACCTCCGCATAGCGCTCCTCGCCGTAGCGCTCGGCCAATTGCGCCCGAACATCGTTCTTCAGGGCGCGCAGCGTATCCGCGCGGGCAAATTTCTCGATCTGCTCGAGCACTTTCGGGAAGCCCGCCACGGCAAGCTGCTCGACATCCGCCAAGACCTGCTCATCGAGCGTGGGGGCCTCGAAGGACATCTTTTCCTTGCCAGCCCGGCTGTGCAATTCCTCGATGGCCGCGCAGATGTTCTTGATGTGGCCATGCCCGAACTCGAGGGCCGCAACCATCGTGTCCTCGTCAATCTCGAATGCGGCGCCTTCCACCATCATGATGGCGTCGGCCGTACCGGCCATGATGAGGTCCAGGTCGCTCTCGTCCATCTGGGGCATCTGGGGGTTGACGATGAGTTCGCCGTCAATCATGCCCACGCGCACCGCACCAATCGGGCCCGCAAACGGGCACGGCGACAGGTGAAGGGCGGCCGAGGCGCCGTTGATGGACATGACGCCGGGGTCGTTGATGTTGTCGGCCGAGAAGACCGTGCCAAACACCTGCGTCTCGTTCATGAAGCCCTTGGGAAAAAGCGGGCGCAGGGGGCGGTCCGTCAAGCGGCACATGAGGACCTCGCGCTCGCTCGGGCGCGCCTCGCGGCGGAAATAGTTGCCGGGAATACGGCCCGCCGCCGAGGATTTCTCGCGATAGTCGACGGTAAGGGGGAAGAAATCCTGCCCCGGGCGCATGTCGCTTGCCACACACACCGCCGAGAGGACCATCGTTTCACCCGCAGTCACCAGCACAGCCCCTTGGGCTTGCTTGGCGATGCGGCCCGTCTCAAAGGTGAGGGTCTCGGACCCTACCTGGACGGTTACTTTTTCTACTGCCATGGTTCCATGACTCCGTTCTGCCGGCGTGCTCGAATGCGTGCCCGCGTATGTCCTGCTCCCAATATATGCACCGTGGATTCGTGCGTGGGGTCAGGGGGGCGGCAGGCCGGCTGGCCTTTCTGGCCAATGTTTCGTTCTATCGTCTATCCACTTTTGTGCCGTACTTGAAGGTCGTTTGTCAGCGCCCGGAGCCGCACCTGGCGTTCCCGAAAATGCTGCATGCCCGGAAAAGCGCCGCGCCCGGGACGGCCCGGGCGCGGCGAGTGGCCTACTTGCGCAGGCCGAGTTCCTTGATCAAGCTGCGGTAGCGCTCGATGTCCTGCTTGCGCAGGTAATCGAGGAAATTGCGGCGCTGGCCGACCAGCTTGAGCAGCCCGCGGCGGCCCGCAAAGTCCTTCGCATGCGACTTGAAATGGTTCTGCAAGTGGTTGATGCGGTGCGTGAGCATCGCGATCTGGACCTCGGCCGAGCCGGTATCCGTGTCCGACTTGCCGAACTTGGCGATCAATTCACGCTTGATTTCAGGGGTAATGGAGGGCATGGTTCACCTTTCCCGTGGAGTCGCCCGGAACCCAGCCGTGCAGCGGTGACTTGCAGAGCCGAGTAGCGGGTCCAAAATTAGCCGTGTGCAGACTTTCCGCACGGCCCGTAGCATACCATGTGCAGGGGGCGCCGTCCAATCCCTGAATTGCCTCAGCATGGGGCGCTCCCGAGCCGCCTCAACCGCGATTCCTGTTGACAAGCAGGGCCAACAGGCGGAAGATGGCGCCCCAGAGCCCGTTCCGGGGGGTTCATGCCACGGCCGCGACCAGAGGGAGAAGAACCGCCATGCCGCATTTTGCCCGCTCGATCACGACGATATTGACCGCTACGCTCGCCTTGGGGGCCCTCGCCCTGCCCGCGCATGGCATCGAAATTACCGAAAGCGTCTTCGGCACGATGCCGGATGGCGCCAAGGTCATGGAATATAACTTGGTGAACGAGAACGGCATGCGCGCCCGAATTATCCAATACGGCGCCATTGTCGTCTCGCTCGAAACCCCCGATCGGGATGGCAATTCCGCCGACATCGTCCTCGGCTTCGATACGCTCGAGGGCTACCTCGACGGCCACCCGTTTTTCGGCTGCATCGCTGGCCGGTATGCCAACCGCATCGCCGAAGGCCGCTTCGAACTGGACGGGGAGGAATACACACTCGCCACGAACAATCCGCCCAACCACCTTCACGGCGGGGATATCGGCTTTGACAAGGCCCTCTGGGCGGCCGAAGTGGTGTCCGCGGAGGGCGCCGGCGGCGTCAAACTCACGCACACCAGCCCGGATGGTGACGAGGGCTACCCCGGCACGGTGCGGGCCACGGTGACCTATTGGCTGACCGAGGACAACGAACTACGCGTGGATTTCGAGGCGGTGACGGATGCCCCCACGCATGTGAACCTGACGCATCACGGCTATTTCAACCTGAATGGCCACGATGCGGGCGATATCCTGGACCACGAGCTGACGCTCCACGCGTCCCGCTACACGCCCGTGAGCGAGACGCTGATCCCGACGGGCGAGTTGGCCCCGGTGGCCGGCACGCCGCTGGACTTCACGGAGTCCACCCCCATCGGCGAGCGCATTGATGCGGAGCACGAGCAAATCGAGCGCGGCGCGGGGTACGACCACAATTTCGTCGTGAACCGCGACGGACCCGGGCTCGTACCCGCTGCCGAGGTGTACGCCCCCGCCACCGGCCGGGTGATGGAAGTGCTCACCACGCAGCCGGGATTGCAGCTCTACACCGGCAACTTCCTCGATGGCGCCGACATCGGCAAGGGCGGGCACGCATACGGGCGCCGTAACGCCCTCTGCCTGGAGACGCAGCATTTTCCCGACACGCCGAATCAGCCGGACTTCCCCACGACGCGGCTCGACCCGGGTGACACCTACCGCCACCAGGCCGTCTACCGCTTCAGCACGCGCTAGGCCTCTTCCCCCAGCCCGCAGAGGAAAATAAACAGGTCGAACATCTGGTTGATGCCGTCGTCCGGGATAACCAGGAACCCAAAGCCATTCTCGGTCAACCAACTGTTCCATGCCAGCGATATGGAGAGAACAGCGTCGACAATCAGACAAGCGGGGTTGAACATGTGCGAAACCTCCCTGTGGTTGATGGGGGGCATCATAAGCCAGCGGCGTGACCCGGTTCACATCGACGGCAGGCAGGCAGCCGGCCCCATTTTCAACCGCGATACCGGAAGATTGCGGGCTCTTTCACCGAGGACACGATCTCGCCATCGCGGAAACTCAGGGGATCGATGTCCGCCCCGGAGAGGAATCCTCCCTCGATTCGGCACACCTCCGGAGAACTTTCCCGAATGTGCATCGAAAGATTCCGTGCGATCTGTTGGGACAGGGAGGTGCGTTCACCCAAGTCCCTTCCCCCAATTTTAAGGTCAATGGCACGGAACTCAGCCGGATGCTCTCGTGCGAATGCAATGGCAATCTGATATCCCGTCATGAAGGGGCGACCAAGGTGATGATCCGTATGCTCATTTCGGCAACTCGACAGGATATTCTCAATCTTCCCAACCATATCGAACTGGTTCCACCAACTCATGTTTCAAATCTCCTGTTGATTTCACCTAGGTAATCGCCCGAACGGCTAGATTGACCGCTCTCGCGAAAGGAATCAAGTATTCTGGTGATGACGAATCGCAACAGATCGCCATTGACGCACGCGCCAAATTCTGCGACGCTGTAGCGGGGTTGGAAGCACAGCGTGGACGGTACCGGTCATGGAAATTCGATTCATACGAGATAGCCAGGGCAGGAGGCGGGTACCCGTGGTGTACATGCTGGGCTGGCGGCGGGTCGCGCATGGGGTGCATGCGGCCTCGTTTCGGCCGGGGACGGGCACGATTCCCTACCGGTTGATGGCGCTGGCACTCGGCTTGGGGCTCATGGCCCTCACCCATCTCATGATGGCCCCGTTGCTGGACCCAAAACCGGCTTCCGCGCCTGCCCTCGACACGGCACAACAGGCCGAGATAGACCGTATGAACGAGCGGCTATTGGAAGGCCTGGACCCGGACACACGGGCGAGCATCGAGGCCGAGATCGCCGCGAATCGTGAAGCACGCGCGGCTGAATCGGCGCGAGTGCAAACCAAGGCGGCTGCCGTCCACGAGGGGGTTCGCATCGCCTATACCGTGCTCATGGTGCTGTTCGGGCTGCTCGGCCTGCTGCCGGTCGTGTCGCTTGCATGGAACCAATTGGCCTTCTGGCGGGATGCGGGCAATCGGTTGATACTCAATCACTGGGGCGTTTTCCCGAAGCGAGACACGATTCCCCTCGACTCGCTCAGCGGCATCCGCGTGGAGGCGAATGAGCATGTCGAGCGGCGGCCCACGGGCAAGCACTCGAGTACGCCGGTTTCCGCGGGGTGGCGATGGCGCGTGTGGCTCATCTCGAAGGCAGGCGGCATGGCATCAGCAGAATTCGTGGTGCACCACCAACGCGAGCGCCCGGATGAACGCCGGCCCGCGCCCGAGCCCGTGCGGCTCTTCGTGGACAGCCTCCAGCACCTCACGAATTTGCCCGTGGAGCCGATTGCGGTGAAGGAACGCAATCAATTTGACCCGTATGCGCCCCGCGTTCGGCGCGGCACGGCTTCCACGACGATTCCGCTGGACGATCCGGCCGCATTGGACGGCCTGCCGCGGGAACTGCGCGCGCAGATCGAGGCGGCGCTTCGGGGCGAGGGCAGCGTCCCCGTTCGGCATGTGCAAACCAATACCCAGCGCGTGACCGTGACCGATCAACAGGGCCGCACGCAGACCTACGACTCGATGGATGACCTGCCGGACGAGGTACGCGAGAAGCTGGACCGCGCGCGTGCTTCGGGCCGGTTTCCGGTAAACGAACAAATTACCGTGCAGGACGAGGGCGGAAAGGTGCATCATTACCAATCGCCGGAGGAAATGCCGCCGGATATTCGCGCACTATACGAACAAATGCGTGGCACGGGCGGCGCATCGAACGCTAAACCTTGGGAGTAGATACGCATGATTCAATCCGTGGCAGTCGTGGGGTCGGGATTCATGGGCGGTGGCATTGCGCAGGTATCGGCCACCGCCGGTCATCGCGTGACGCTGATCGATGTGGACGAGCATGCCCTCGCAAGGGGCATGGACGCCATTCGCTGGTCCGTTGAAAAACTCGCGAACAAAGGCGCGATTACCGAGCACGCCGAGACGGTCCTCGCCCGCTTCACCACCAGCTCTGACTTCTCCGCGGCGAAAGACGCGGACCTGGTCATCGAGGCGGTGTACGAGGATATGGCCGTCAAGCGGGAGGTATTCACACGGCTGGACGGCATCTGCAAGCCCGAGGCGATTCTCGCCTCGAACACTTCGACCATCCCGATCACGACCCTGGCCGATTCCACCAAGCGCCCCTCGCAGGTCATCGGCCTGCACTTCTTCGGCCCCGTCCCGCTGATGCGGCTCGTCGAGGTGATCATGGCGAAAGAAACGACCGAGGCGGTGCTCGAAGACTGCCTGGCCTATGTGAAGGGCTTGCCGAAGAACCCCGTCGTCGTGCGCAAAGACATTCCCGGCTTTCTAATGAACCGCGTCTTCGGCGCGATGGTCGTCGAGGCCATGCGGCTCGTCGAGGACGGCGCCGGCACCGCCGAGGACATCGACCGCGGCATGTGCGATGGCTTCAACATGCGCCTCGGCCCGATCGCGATCGCCGATGCGGCAGGACTGGACATCACCCTCAATGCCTTCACGATCATGAACTCGCTGGAGCCGGACCGCTTCCAGAAGTGCCCGGCCCTGCTGGAAAAGCTCGTGGCCCAGGGCAGACTCGGACGCAAGACCGGCGAGGGCTTCTACCGTTGGGACAGCGAAGGGCGCATTGTCGGGCCTGCTTTCTGATTTTCCTTGGATTCTAGTTCCACACCGCAGCCAAGCTGGAGTTGCCAACAGCATGTTGAGAACCGCCATGTTGAGAACCGCATGGCTCATCGCCATCGCGAGTATCGCCGGCCCCGGCGTGTTCGCGGATGACCTCGCCGCCTTTGTCGACGGCGCGGCCGCGGCTGGAATGCGCGAACACCGCGTGCCCGGCGCGATCGTCGCCATCGTCAACCGGGATGGCGTGCTCCATGGCAAAGGGTATGGCGACGCCAATATCGAGACGAGGCGGCCCGTGGATTTCGACGCGACTGCCTTCGAGGTGGCCTCGGTCTCGAAGCTGTTTACCGCCATCGCCGTCATGCAGTTCGTCGAGACGGGGCAACTGGCGCTGGATGTCGATGTGAACACCTACCTCGATGCCCTGCGCGTGCCAGACACCTTCGAGGAACCGATTGCACTCGGCCACCTCCTCACGCACACGGCCGGGTTCGACGAGCGGGCCATCGGCATGGCGACCACGGACGCCGCCGATGCCCTCCCACTCGCCGATTTCGTTCGCCGGCGCTTGCCTCCCCGCGTGCGGCCGCCGGGCAGCGTGGCAAGTTACTCCAACATGGGGTTCGCCCTCGCCGGGCTCATCGTGCAGGAGGCCGCGGGCCAACCCTTCGAGGACTATGTGGCCGAAAACATCCTCAGTCCACTCGGCATGAGTGCCAGTAGTTTCCTACGCCCCCCCGGCCTGCAGGACCGCATGGCCAAGCCGTACTCCTTCTCCGGCGGGCGGCATGTCGAGCGGCCCTACAACTACATGAACGGTACGCCGGCCGGGGCTCTCGCCGCGACGGGGGCCGACATGGCCCGCTTCATGCTCGCCTGCCTGAACGACGGCGCCATGGGAGACGCGCGCATACTCGAGCCGGAAACGATGGCGGCCATGACCGCGCGCTATTTCACGCATCACCCCGGGCTCGAGGGCATGGGCATCGGCTTCTTTCGTGAAACGATGAACGGTGCGGCGGCGGTATCCCACGGCGGGTATTTGCGCGGCTTTGCCACGACGCTCATCCTTTTTCCCGCCGAAGGCATCGGCATTTTCGTATCGAACAACGGCGATTCCGGCATTTTCAACGACACTTTCATCAGAACCGTCGTGGAAAAAATCCTGGGTCGCGAGGAACCCGGCCCGCCCCCGACCGTGCTGGACAACTGGGAGGAACGCGTACGGCCCTACACGGGCACCTACCGGTCCACGCGCACGGGCATAACCTCGCTGGAAAAGCTCGCGTCGTTCACTGCTCAGCCGAAGTTGCGCATCGCCGAGCCGGGCGTTCTGCGATTCCCCTATCGGGGCGGCAGTCAACGACTGGAGGAAGTCGAGCCCGGCCTCTTCCGCGATGCCGTGAACGGGTCCAAGGCCGCCTTGGTTTCCCTGCCGAATGAACGCCCCATATTTGTGCGCGATGGCTGGGCCTACGAACGCCTGCGCTGGTATGAAACCACCCTCGTGCAGGGCGCCTTCGTCGCGTTGTTTTTGCTCGTGTTCGCCTCCGCCATTCTCTGGCCCTTCGGCTGGATTCGCCGCCCCCAGTTCATCGGCCTGGAGCCGCCGGGGCGATTCGTCCGCTTCGCATGGCTCGCGCCATGGCTGGTCTCCCTATGCAACGCGGCCTTTCTCGTCGGACTGCTGGTCGCGATGCTTGGCGTGGAGCAATACGAGTTTTTCCTGGGCATGCCCACCCTGCTGCGAATCATCCTCGTATTGCCCATTGTCTCCACCATCCTGTTGGTGGTCCTCGTTCCCGCCGCCATCTGGAGCGTCATCACCACCCAATGGCGGCCCGCCGCCCGCACTCACTACGCGCTCGTCGCGCTGACGGCCATCGCCTTCGTGCCGTTCCTGCTGTACTGGAATCTCCTGGGCTATCACTGGTAGCAACAAGCATCCACTCGGCGGTTGACATCGGCCCGGACAGATCCCGACACTGAATTCAGACTCACCATCGAGGCATACGGGCCAGGTACTCGGGAGGAACGGGCTCGATTCTCTGGAGGCAGGGGGAGACACATGGATACCACCAGCGTCATCGCGCTCATTGTCATCGCCGTGGTATTGGTAGGCCTGCTGGGTGTGATCAACTTCGCCTTGGAGTCACGGCGCCGGGAGTCATTCAAGCAGGTTGCCCTCCCACTGGGCCTCAGCTATGCCGCCACCAACCCCGCCCTGATCCGCAAGTATCGCTTCCTCGACAAACTTCGCCAGGGTCTTTCGGGTTCCGTGCGCGACATCCTGAGCGGCATCTACAGAGGGCACCCCGTGCATGCCTTCAACTACCAGTTCACCAAGCCCCTGCGGCTGGGTAATGGCGCCTCGATACGGCACGAGAGCTGTTTTCTTCTCGAGCAAGACCGCCGCTTCCCCGAGTTGCGCATCTACCCCGTCACCATGGCGGAAAAGGCCAAGCGTGTTCTCGGGCTCAACGACATCACCATGGATGCAATCGAGTTCTCACAGGCGTTCATCGTGCGCGCCAAGGACCGCGAATTCGCCACGACCGTGCTGCATCCGCGCATGATGGCCTTCCTGCTGCGCCACCCGGGGCTGTCCCTCGAGATCGATGACACGACCCTGAGCATCACACTCGAACAGCGCCTCGAACCCGATACGGTGCGAACCAATCTCGATACGCTCATTCAAATTCGGCAATTGATGCCGGAACACCTCTACCCATCCTGACGCATCCTGGAGCTTTTCATGGAATTCCCCCTCATGCCGGCCATCATCGGCGCCGTGGTTATCGCGCCCTTTCTATGGGTGATCCTCACCTACAACACCTTCATCCGCCTGCGCAACCACTGCAACGAGGCGTGGTCGAACATCGAGACCGAGCTGAAACGGCGCTACAACCTCATTCCGAATCTCGTTGAGACCGTGAAGGGCTACGCCGCGCATGAACGCGAACTGCTCGTGGAACTGACACGCGCCCGCGAGGCCTGCGTGCAGGATGAGGGCACGCCCGCCCACCAGGCCGCCACGGAGAACGAAATGGTGCGTCGACTCGGCGCCGTGCTCGCGCGCATCGAGAATTACCCGCAACTAAAGGCGGACCAGAATTTTCTCGCCCTGCAGCGCGAGTTGAGCCTCACGGAGGACCGCATCCAAGCGGCACGCCGCTTTTACAACGGCAATGTGCGCGAGAATAACAACAAAGTGCAGGGGTTTCCGTCCAACATCATCGCCGGCATCTTCGGGTTTGCCCTGCGCGACTTCTTCGAGGTCGAAGACGCCCGCCAGCTCCTCGCGCCGCAGGTGCGGTTGTAAACGCGAGCAGCGAAGGCCCCTAGTTCACATACCCGAGTGACTCCATCAACTCCAGTTCCTCCGGCGTCAAGGCGCGCGCGGCCTCACCGGTTTCCACCGGCTTCACGAACCAGACCGTCAGGCTCGGCCCATCGGTGAAGGCGGCATCAGGGCGCTCCGGTGGCGTCGGCGCCACCAACGCTGGATTGAGCGTGCGCTCAAATAGCGCAACCTCGGCCGGGCCTTCCTGGCCCCAACGCAACTGGAACGGCTCGCTGCCCTCCACGCGCACCATGATTGGCTGACCCGGCGGCTCCGTGCGCACGATGAGGTCATCGCGAATTTCCCCCTCCCACTCGATCTCAAGCGTATGGATTCCATCCGCATGCGATTGCCGCAACCGCGTCGTCGGGCTGCTCGTCTCGCGATTGCTCACGAGTTGTACCGGCGAGGTCAGCGTCGCCTTACCATGCCATGGGCGCTCAATGCCCCGGATAGCGAAGTGCCAGCCCTGCTGCGTGGCGCCATAGAAATGATCGTGCGCCTCGCGCAACGGCAGCATCTCCATCGGCGCTTGCGCAAAAAGGTCATGCCGCTCACCGGGGTCCGAGGCAAGATCATAAAACTCCGGCTCGGTTTCATCAATAAAGCCGATGAACTTGTGGGCATCGGAGCGCACAGCGCGATATTGCGCCCGCTGGGCATAAGCCAACTCCCGCGGCTCGTTCCGGCCTTCCAGAAACGCCACGAGACTGGTGCCATCGAGGTCGTCCGGCGCTGCAGCCCCCGTCACCTCGGCAATGGTGGGAAAGAGATCCGCCATCTGCACGAGGTGCGCGTAGCGCTCACCCGCGAATTGCCCCCGCGGAAACTTCACGACCAACGGCACCCGTGCGCATTCCTCGTACACCGTGCGGTGACGATAATAGCCACGCTCGCCCAACTCCTCGCCGTGGTCCGAAGTGACGATGATCAACGCGTCATCGTACAAGCCCGCATCCTTCAACCGATCGACCAAGTCACCGATGGCCGCGTCCACGGAACGAATGGCATCGTCGTACAGTGCCACCAGATGCGCATGCAATTCCGGCGAGTTCTCGACCAGCCCATCATGCATTGCCTCGAGAAAGTCATTCGCCACGAGCCGCTGCCCATTCGCCTCATACACCATCGACGGCGCATCCGCGGCTGTCTCCAAGGAGAAATGCAGAAAGCGGTCATCCGCCGGACCATAGGGCGTCTCCACCCCCGGCATGGCCGGCCGGGCGTGGATGTCGTAGTTGTGCAGAAAGAGAAAGAAGTCGCCATGGCCGTGATGGTCCAGCCATGCATCCGCGCTGGCGTGCACGGCAAATACATCGCGCACCGATGCCGGCACCTCGTAGAGATCAAAGCCGTTGCCAAAGCCCCGCCAGTCATAGAGCCATACGGCCAGCCCCGTGTATCCCGCTGCTCGATAACCCTCACCCGTCAACGCATCCGCAATGGTTGGAATCGTTTCCGACAGGTTTGCGTTGCGCGAAGTGCGGTGACGGTTCGGGTGCAATCCCGTCAGCATCGTCATGTGGCAGGGCAGGGTCCACGCTTCCTCGACGATCGCCTGCTCAAAGAGCACGCCGTCCTGCGCGAGGGCGTCAATCCGAGGACTCGTCTCACGCCCGTATCCATAGCAGGAGAGGTGATCCGCCCGCAGCGTATCACAGGAAATCAGGATGACCGGCGTCGGGCGCGCCGCATTTTCGGTCGCAAATACCATCGGACCGCCCCAGAAGACGGATGGCTCCCGCTCACGGCCCTCCCTTGCCCTCACCACCGTGGTGAGCTGAACAGGTTGCCCCACGAAGGGAGACAAATCCGCGCGGTGAGGATGCCAACGGCCATCCCCTGCCGGAATGCTTCCGTCAAAGGAGTGGGTATCGCCGTCAGGGGTCTGTACAACGATGCTCACCAAGGACGCCGCATCCATCGGGGCATCCGGTACGGAGATCCACACCTCGAATATGGCCGGTGAATCCTCCGGCAATTGCACCCAACCCCACGACACCTCCGGCGGGCCCTCGAAAGCTTCGTGAGCTTGATGGTCGAGCGTCACACGGGCCGGCCGTGCGCCATCACCCGCTCGCTCCCGCAGGAACCGATGAACACTCTCCACCACCGGTATCTCGCCGATCAACAGGGCCTCCGGCGCCGGGGCTTGTTTGGGCGAGCAGGCAAGCACCAGCACCAGGCACGGCACAACGGTCAGTATCCTGCCGAGTGACTGCCAAGCGGGATTCGCTATCGATGGTGTCAAGACTACCTCGCTCCCGCTAGTCCGGCATCTCACCGCCGGGGCTCCAGCCCGTCACGATGGAAACCACCATGAACACAAGCGTGATCACCCACAACACCGCACAGACGCCCCCGATGGCATTCCACACCGTGTCGACCTGCCGCGGCTGCATACGGCCGCGCATGGGCAGCATCGCAATCGCGGCGCCCGCGAGAAAACCACCGGCATGCGCGGCATTGTTGATGCCCGGCATGAGGAGGCCGAACACCGCGCCGTACACGGCCCATTGAATCAGGGCGCGGCGGTACATCTCATCCGCCCCAACCCCGCCGCGCAGAGAGACGATGCCAAAACCGATCAGGCCGAACAGCCACCCGGAGGCCCCCACCGTCGTTTGCCCCCATGCGCCGAGATACTGGCCATACCAGAGATACGAGGCCAAGGCCGCGCCGAGCTGGGTACCGGTGACGAGCGCAATCATCCGCGCGCGGCCAAGTTGCCCCTCCACGATCGGCCCCACCTGCGAAAGGGCAAAGCCGTTGAAGGCAATGTGAATGATGCCGCCATGGATAAGCCCAAAGCCCAGCAGACGCCACCATTCCCCGGGATAGTGCAGAAAAACCGGCGCGAACGACCCGAAGGTGATGGCCGTATACCGGGAAAACCCCATGATGCCGTCCGGGTTCATCGCCAGCATCAGCACGAACATCAGCCCGATGACCCCAAGAAACGAGTACACCACCTGTGGACTGCTCGAGGGCGTGGTCAAACCAACCAGGCGCATCGCCTTATACAAGCCCATCGAGGGCATGCGCGCACCGCACTCCGTGCACTTGCGCTCATCATGCGCGTTAATCGCCCCGCATCGGATACATTTTTTGTGCTGATAAGACATCCACTGCAGCGAGGCGGGCAACTTCGGGCCATCCTTGGCCGCCTCCGCCTTGCGCTGCACCTGGTAGAGCCGCCAGCGCAATTTGGTGACATTCATCCCCCGCGCCTGCAGCCAATCCAGCCCTTTTTCCGCCCACTTGGTCATGCTATTTGGTCCGTCGTTGCCCTGTTGATGCCGATTCGCACGCAGTCCGTGATTGTAGACATGCCAAGCCGCAGGGACAAGCCCCCGATGGAAGCGACCCCTGCGGAGCATGTAAGGTACTCCCCATGAGCACCCCACCACATGTCTCGGCACCGTTCCCGACACCATGCACGACGAATCCATCCTCATAACCGTCAACGAGCGCCAGGTGAGCGTGGCCGCAGGCACGACTCTGTTCAATCTGCGCGATCAATGGAAGCCCGACGCAGATGTCTTGGTCCGTAATGGAGCAACTGCAACCGCCGACGACCAACTGCAGTCCAACGATTCTATCGTGTTCATTCGACGCGGCGAGATGCCGCCCGAGGATGAACTCGAGGCGCTCATGGCCGCACGCCACACGCCAGGGGTTCATGCGCGCCTGAAGCGAGCCTGCGTGGGGATTGCCGGACTCGGTGGCTTGGGCTCCGCCATCGCCATCGCCCTCGCGCGCATTGGCGTCGGCCGGCTGGTGCTGGCAGACCATGATGTGGTGGAGCCAAGCAACCTGAACCGCCAACAATACTTCGTCGACCAGATCGGTCAACCGAAGGCAACGGCCCTGAAGGAGATCCTCGCGCGCGTCAATCCCTATGTCACGGTCGATGCACACCAGGTGCGCTTGACCCCCGCCAATGTCCCCACTATTTTTGGGGATGTGGAGGTGATGTTGGAGGCTTTTGACGCCGCGGACCAGAAAGCAATGCTATTCGAGAGCTTTGGCGCGGCCTTTCCCGATATCCCCATCGTCATGGCCACGGGCCTGGCGGGGCATATGCCCTCCAACACCGTGCGCACACGAAAAGTGGGCGCCCGGCTATATATCGTGGGGGACGGCGAAACCGCGGCGGCGCCCGGAACGGGCCTCATGGCGCCGCGCGTCGGGATTGCCGCCCATCACCAGGCGAATGCCGCATTGCGCTTGCTCCTTGGAGAAGCGCCGGAGGTAAATTCGTAGTGCCAAGGAAGGATACGGAATTCCTCCCTGTTACTCCCCAGAAAAAGGAGACTTTCCGCTTGCTTTTTGCCAATTCCCTGCGATTCCTCGCCCTACTCTGCCTGATGATAGCCCCCTTGTGGGCAAGCGCCACACCCGCCCCCGCCCCCACTGCTCCCGAGCCTGAAACGGAGATCGAGGCCGCCCCGACGGTCGACCCGCGCGTAGAATTACAGGCACGGCTGGAGCAACTCACGGCTGAGATTGCCGAGCAGGAGGCGCTCCTCGCCGAAGGGCAGAACACCGGGATCGAACAGCGCCTGGGCCTTTTGCGCGATATTCTGGCCACGATCCAGCAGCATATCGGCGTGTACACCCGCATGGACCAGCAGACAAGCGAGCTGGAGGAGGTGCAGGCCCAGCGGGCACTCTTCGAGCAGGAGGGACTGCCGGACGAGCCGCCCTACCCGCTTGCACGGCTGGACGCCCTGGAGGACGAGGCGATATCCGCGGCCCGCGTGATGCAGGTTGCCCAAGTGGAAATTCGCACCGTGCGTGCGCTGCTGTCACAAGGGGAACGCGCCTACGCCGATGCGCAACAGACCGTGCGGCGCGTGCGCGAGGAATCGCTTCAAGGTTCCACCGGCCAAATCGAGCTGCGCATCGCGTTGTTGCGCGAACGGCGGGCCGAGCAGGAGCTGGCACTGCAGCGCATTCGCCTGGAGTCGCTCCAACAGCGCGAGGCCATCTGGAATGCGCGCACACAACTCTTTCGTGCCCAGGCACAGAAGGTGCGCCCGCATGTGGCCTTCGAGGAGGAGGGGCTGGAGCAACGCCTGGCCGATATCGCGACCCGGCGCACGGACCTCGAGGCCAGTCTGCGCCGGCTCGAGCGGGAGCGGACAGAAAACGACGCATCCCTGTCACGGGCGCGAATGGCCCTCGCCTCGACACAGCAATCCGAGGACACCGACAGCGTACCACGGCTGCAAGAGCGCGTCGTGGCGCGAGAGGCATGGCTGGACGCCTCCACCGAGGGCGTTCAGTACCTCGAGCGGCGCCTGGCCGGCCTCTATGACGAGGAACGAATGTGGCAACGACGCCACGCGGTGCTCAACCGGCTCACGCCGGAGGAATACGAGGACTGGGCCGTCGAAACAAACAGCCTCAAGGCAACCCTTGGGGATATTCGGGGGTTTGTCGAGACGCGCGTAAACGAGCTGCGCACGAGCCAGCTGGACTTGGAAAACAGGGCCAACAACGCACCGGAATCCATCGCGGACATCGAGGCCCACCAAACCCGCCTCGAAGCCCTGCAGGCGATGGAAACCCACGCACGCGCCTACCTCACCAATATCGCCGGCCGCCAGAGCCTCGCCACGCGCCTCTCGATCGATATCGATGCCCAGATCGAAACGCAATCCGTCCGCGATCGGCTCGCGCGGGTATGGGCCCAGGCCCTTATCCTGTGGAATCGCGAGTTGTTCGTCATTGACGACCGCCCCTTCACCATGGGCCGCATCGGGCCCGCCTCGGTCGTTTTCTTGCTCGTGCTGGTCGGCGTATACCTCGCCAAACTCTTCCTCATGAAGGTCGTGCTGCGGCGACTCGTGCGCGACACCCACGAATTCAGTTCCATCGCGCGCGATGTCGTGCTGGCCCTCTCCAAGAGCACCAGCCGCACCTTTGTCCTGATTCTTGCCCTCTACGCGGCCAGCGGCATGCTGCCGCTCTCATTGCGGATCGAGACGCTCATCGCCACCTTGATGACCATTGCCTTCTTCGCGCAGCTCGGCATCTGGATCAACGACATCATGCAGCGCATGCTCGAGGCCTCCAAGCGCAAGCGCGAGGCCAAGGACCCCTCAAGCGTGTCGGCGTTCGGGCTCTTCTCCGTCTTCGGCCGCATTGCGATCTGGGCGGTCGTGCTCCTCTTCGTGCTCCGCTCACTCAACTACGACATCACCGCCGTCATCGCCGGTCTCGGTATCGGCGGTATCGCGGTGGCCTTTGCCCTACAGAACATCCTCGGCGATATTTTCTGCAGCGTGGCCATCCTGCTCGACAAGCCCTTCGTCGTGGGCGACTTCATCGTCGTGGGCGATCAGAAAGGCAGCGTGGAGCACATCGGCATCAAGACCACACGAATCCGCAGCCTGAGCGGCGAGCAGATCATCTTCAGCAATGCCGACTTGATGGGCAGCCGAATCCAAAACTTCAAGCGCATGTACGAGCGCCGCGTTGGCTTCGAGTTTGGTATCGTCTACGAGACCCCGCGCGAGAAAGTCGCGCGCATCCCCGGCATCGTGCGCGCGATTATCGAGGAGTGCGAAGACGCCCGCTTCGACCGCAGCCACTTCGCCCGCTTCGGGGATTTCTCCCTCGATTTCGACACAATCTACTATGTGGGCAGCCCGGATTTCGCCAAGTACATGGACATCCAGCAGCATGTCAACCTCGAACTCATCCGCATTTTCGAGGAAGAGGGAATCGCCTTCGCCTACCCGACACGCGAGTTGATCCTGCGCGGATTTCCCGGCAAGCAGGGCGCCCCGGCGCCGCTTTCCGAGACTTCCAATCCCGAGACGCCCACCCCCGAGCAGGCCTAGCGCGCCGAATCGATCGCGTCATCCGGCAGGTCGAGATTCGCCTCAAGGCGTTCACCGCTGGCCATCATCTCGGCCCAGGTCACCGTCTTCCGCTGTTGCGCCGCCATGCGTCCGAGGATGCAGGTGAGCGTGCTGGTGACGCCATCCTCCGCCGTATTCATCGGCTGACCGTCATGAATGCCTTGCAGGAAATCGCGGATGTTGTTCACCGCGCCCTGCCGATAGATCTGCGTCGTCTCGCCGCCCTGCCAGCGGCCCGCGCGCGATTGCAGCCACACGGCGCCCCCGTACTGCGTGTCCACGGTACCGTCCTCGCCATGCACGCGCGCGCGGATTTCCTCGCAGCCCGGCGCAAACTGATTGGAACTGAAATCGATCCAGCGCTCGCCCGGGTATTTGAAGGCGCATACATAGTGGTCTTCCGTGTCGCCGATATCCGTCCGCACGAGGCGGCCGCTCACCCCATGCGCCTCGACCGGATGCGCATCGAGCAGCCAATTCGCCACATCCAGGCAATGAATGTTCTGCTCGACGATGATATCGCCCGACAAGGCAATGTCGAAGGTCCAATTGCGCAACCGGCCGATCTCATCGCGCCGTTCGCTGGTGATGCCCAGCCGCTGCGTCTGGTACCAGGCCTGACCAAACTGCGGCGTGCCGATGGCCCCATCCCGCACGCGCTGAATGGCCTCGCGGTAGAAGGGATCGTTGCGGGTCTGGAAATCCACGAGCAGGCTCAGGCGATCCCCCGCCTTCTCGCTCGCGGCAAGGATTTGTTGGCAGCCCCACACATCCACCGCGACCGGCTTCGCCAGAAACACATGCACACCCGCATCGATCGCGGCCATCGTTTGCTCCGGGTGAAAGTACGGCGGCGATTCGATGGCCACCGCGTCCACCCCACTCGCGAGCAACTCCTGGTAGCCGTCAAAGCCGACGAAGCGGCGCTCCGGCGGCACCCCGAGCAGCTCTCCGGCGTGGTCGACGCGATCGCGGAAGTAATCATGCAGGGCCACCACTTCGCAGGCCCCGTCTTCCTGAAACAATCGCCCGATCCACGCGCCGCGACCACCGGTACCGATGATGCCGACCCGGATCTTCTCGTTTGCCGTCGCGGCGAAGGCCGTGGCCGGTGTAACCAGCAACATGCCGCTGGCCTTGATGAAATTACGGCGTGATGTGTTCATGCTGCGCGCTCCCCTGTTGATTTCCCTAAGCATTGGCCGGAATTCAGGCAAGAGTCAAGCATCGGCACGGACGGAACGGCATCAGCGGGGCCAAGCAAGAGTTGGCTTCACTGTCCGTGTCCGTCCGTGCAAGTCCGTGTCAGTCCGTGTTCTTTCCCTGCCGCTGCCGCACGCACTCGGCCAAGGCAACCGCGGCACTGGCGGAGGCATTTAATACGCCGATCGGCCCGGGGGTGGGAATCTGGATCAGGAAATCGCAGTGTTCGCGCACGAGACGGCGCATGCCCTTGCCTTCGCTGCCAATGACGAGTGCGATGCGCCCGCCGAGTTTTGCGCCCCACAACGGCTCGGCGCCCTCGAGGTCGAGCCCGGCCACCCAGAAATCGGCCTCCTTCAGCTTCTGCAGGGCCCGCACAAGATTGGGCGCGCAGATGAGGTCCGCGTGCTCCATCGTGCCCGCGGCACTCTTGACGGAAGCCGGTGAGATTGGCGCGCTGCGGTCCTGTGCAAACACGATGCCGGTGGCGCCGAAGGCCACGGCGGAACGCACAATCGCCCCGAAATTATGCGGGTCCACGATGCCATCCAGCACCACCACGATCGTATCGGGATCGGTCTGCGTCGCCAGCCAATCCTCCACGGTGAGGACAGGAAGCGGCTCCGCCTCCAGCACGACGCCTTGGTGCATGTCGCCCCCGGCGAGTTGGTCCAGCCGGCGGCGGTCGCACTCCTCCACGGGAATGGAAGCCGCGCGCGCGGCGGCGTGCAGGGGATCGAGCCCTTTTCCGCCGCCCAGCAGAAAAAGCCTGCGTGGCCGCCTCTTGCCGCCGCGCAGGCATTCCAAAGCTGGGATGCGGCCGGTGATGCGTTGGGGTTTGCTCACGCGGACCGCCGCAAATTTCTAGAACTGTCCGACTTCGCCAAATCCGTGGGTTTCCATCAGTTTTTCAGCCCGCAAGCGCAAGACATCAAAGCCGGGGACGCGATCATCCATGCTATTGGCATCCTTGTGCGCCAATTCCTGCAAGATATTCACGGAAGCCTGATAGTTGCCCTGCTTTTCCTTGCACTTCGCCAAGCGGTAGAGATTGTGCCAGTAATGCTCCGCGCCATTGGCGGGGATATAGTTCGTGACGAGGTAGGTGAGCACTTCGTCCGCCTTCTCGTAACGGAAAGTAAGCAGCAGGAAGCCTGCCACGCGGCTCAAGCCAGCCTCATTCACGCGATCACGCGCTTCGTCTTCGCCGATGGTTCCCTGCTTGAATTGATTGACCATGTAATTGACGCCACCGTCCGTGATCAACCATGCCGCCCCGACCACCACAAGGATTATGACAGGCCACTTGAGAAAACTCAGATCCATGGTTCACTCCTTCCAATGATTCCTGTATGCCCACCCGAATCATAGCGCAATTGAAACCGCCCCGGGTCAAGTGAGGCCGACGAGGCGAAAAATCCAATGTCCGAGATCACTCAGGATCGGCAGGCGCATGTCCCACAAGTCGAGAACGAAAGTCGTGCCGCACACGACGATAACGAAAACGATCAGGCCGCCCAGCCACTTCCGCAAGCGAATAAACAGCAGCCCCTGGCGGCGCTCCTGCCGCAATTCTTCGCGTTGACCCGATGCCATGCCAACCCTCCCCGCGAGTTTTCTGCTCCACCTGCACAGTATAGCATGAGCATCCGTGGTGGCAATGTCATTCCTGCGCCATTTGCGGGGATGCCAACGCCAACACGGACTTGACCTTCGCCTCGAAGGTCGCCGTATCAAATGGCTTGATCACGAACCCTGTCGCGCCCGATTTCAGCGCCTCGATCACCCGATCCCGGGCGCCCTCCTCGGCCACGATGATCACGGGCAACCCGCGGCCCTGCTCCCGCAGGGCCCGCACCGTGTCCACCCCGGACATCCGCGGCAGGTCCCAGTCTATGACGGCAAGGGCAAACTCGTGCTGCCCCGTCAAGTCGAGGGTCTGTTGGCCATCCGTAGCGTGTACCACCTCGGCAAAACCGCACTTGGAGAGCGCCTCGCCGATTACCTTGCGCATGACCTCACTGTCGTCGACCAGCAATGCCTTCATCTTCACGCTCCCTGGTCCAATCCCTCAAGTCGTCCTGTTCACGCCATGCCGATGCATCCCGGGCACAGGCGTCCATTCTACGCTACCACATCCGGGGGGATTTCGGGACAATCTTTCAAGCAATGAGGCCGGTGGTGTACCATCGGTGTCAATCGCAACTACGAGGAACCCAATCGGCATGACCCACGCATCCCCCCTGCGCGCCTTGCTGCTTTTGCTGCTGGCGGCACCCGCTATCGCCCAGGCCCCTTGGGGCCAGACCGTGACCGAGGACGCCGAGATTCAGGGCCAATTGCTCGACATCACTGTGCCCGCCGGGTTCGGCAGCCCCATCGAGCGCATGCTGCTCAAGGCAACGGGCAATGACCTCGCCGGGCCCGAGGGGCTCCTCTTCGAGGGTTTCGGCGTGGGCAGCGACTATGTGCCCAACCGCCGCCTGAACGAGCGGCTCGCCGTTGGGGCCGACAGCGCCGGCAATCCACAGTTGCGCTACATCTACGACTGCGACGGGCCCAACATCGCCGGCCTGCGCGTCACCCGCATCATTGAGCCGCTGCCGCGCGAGGCCTCCGTGCGTGTGCGCTGGCGCGTAGAGAATCGCGGCGAGGATGCCCAGTGGGTCGTGCCGTGGGTGCGCAACGACTTCACCCCCGGCGGCGCCATCGGCGCATCGGACCGCCTCGACCTGCCCACGATGGATGGCCTCCTGCAGGCCACCGACACGGGATGGCACGCCGCCGCGCGCAACTGGGCCGCCGCTACCGATCCCGTCGCGCGTGAAACCGTCTACGCCGTGTTTGATGCCGAGGACACCTTCGGGTTCCTCGCCGAGACCGGCGCCCCCGGTCGCCCAGCCGCGCGCGTGCAGACCGCCTTCGTGCCTCGACGCATGGATCCGGGCGACTCATGGGAAACGGTGTACCGCGTCAACGCCGTGCGCGGCCTCGAGCATGTCAACTTTGCCGCCTCCGAGATGGCCGGCCAGGTCGACTACGAGGACGGCGCGCTCGTGCTGCGCCTCGCCGCGGCGACCTTGCTCCCCGACCTGCGTCTCGACGCCGAGGTGGTCTCGGACAGTGGTGAGCGCTTCCCCCTCCCGCCCAAGCAGTTTCAACTCGAGCCGGGCCTCGTCATCCGCTGTTCCTACGAGTGGCAGGCGCCCGGCGACGGCTTCTACCGCATCGTCGGCCGATTGTCCGCGGACGGGCGCCCATTCCCCCTCAGCAGCGACCTCAATGTGCCCATGAGCGGCATCGACGCCGTCTTCGCCGTCGGCCGTGCCGGTGCGCTGATGCTCGATTCCTGGACCGACGCCCCATGGTCCCTTGAGCGCGGCCCGCGGCAGATCGAGCGCGACCTGGCCGTCGGGGGGGCCTTCCCCATCTGGTTCGAGAGCCCCATGCACAAGGTCTCGCAGCACGATGTCCCCCAGGCCACCGGAGCCCGCAAGACCACCCAACGCATCCGCCTGGCGCGCGGCGAGGGCGAGTCCTTCCAGCTGGCCTTGCGCACACCGCCCGATCGGGGCCTGCGTGACCTGCGCGTGAGTGTGGGCAACCTCGTGCATCCCGATTCCGGGTCGACGCTCACCTCGGGCGAGGCGGTCTCGGTCCATCGCATCGCCTTTCATCGCGTCGACCTTCCCAGCTACTTCGAGGGGCCGACCGGCCTCTTTCCGGATGCCCTGCCTCCCTTCGCCCCGATCACCGTGCCACCCGATACCACCGTGCCGGTCTGGATTGATGTGCAGGCCCCGCGCGATGCCACCCCCGGCGTCTACCTCGGCACCGTGCAGGTGCGCTCGCCCGACCTCGACCCCATCGATCTGGCGCTTGAGGTGGAGGTGCTCCCCTTCTCCCTTCCACAAACCCCGCGCTTCCGAACCGATTTCGGCCTCGACACCGATGCCGCATGGCGCGACGCCCAACGCGCGGGCTATACCGGCTCGCGCGACGCCCTCCTTCGTCAGTACCGGGCACTCGCCTCGACTCACCGACTTACGCTGCGCGAATTGGCGCAGATGCCGTCGGAATCCGCCGACTACGCCGCCTCGTTGCGGGCCTTTGCCGCCGAGTTGCCCGCGCTCAAGGCTGCCGGCATCACCACCATCGCCGTGCCCCCCTCCCTGCTGGATGCCCCCGAGCAGTTGCGCCTCGCCAACGCCTTCGTCAAGGAGCATGGCCTCGAGGACATCGCCTTCTGCCACTTCTCCCATGAGCCGCAACGGCCGGCATGGCCGCGCCTCGTGGATCGCCTCAACGCTTGGAACGGCCTCGCGCCGGACATCCCCATCATGGTCACCACCAACGGCCTCGAGCCGTTCATCCCCGATGCGCTCGACATCTGGGGCATTCATCTGCCCGTCTACGACACCACGACCGGCGGCGCCCTCCTGACCCGCGCCTCGGAAGGCGGCTCGGTGTGGTGGTATGTCGATCACGCCCCGCCGCGCCCCTACGGCAACCTCTTCCTCGATTTTGCCGGTATCGAGCACCGCGTGTTGTTCTGGCAGGCGTGGGCCCTCGGTGTGAAGGGCATGCACCACTGGGCCGTCAATGTGAACCCGGATGGGCAGGACCCCTGGCAAAGCCAGATCGATGTCACCCCCGCCAACGGCAACGGCATGCTGATCTACCCCGGCCCGAACGGCCCCGTGCCCTCCATCCGCCTTGCGGCCGTGCGGGATGGACTGGAGGACTACGAATACCTCGTACTCCTGGGCGATCTCCTCGCCGAGGCGGATTCGCGGGGCATTGTCGGCGATGCGGTCGACCAAGGGCGCATTGCCCGCAACTTGCAGACACTCATCCCCAATCTCGTTGGATTTTCGCGTGACCCCGCCGTACTCTCGATGCACCGCAATCGTATTGCCGACGCCATCATCGCCTTGCAGACCCGATTGGGGCGGTAGACGCCGGACACGGGAGACGCCAATGGACTGGGCGAAGCGGGAACTGACGGCGCTGGTAGCTGGATTTTGCTACGCCTTCGGCGGACTCTGGCTCGTCCTGTGTACGCAGCGCAATGCGTGGATTCATGCCTGCGCGACGGCCTGCACGGTGTCGCTGGGCCTCTTCCTCGGCCTGCCCGCCAGCCATTGGGCCATCCTTGTGCTCGCCATGGCCGCCGTGTGGTGTGCCGAGGCCTTCAACACCGCCCTCGAGCGCCTCGCCGACGCGGCCGTGCCCGACACGCATCCCCTCATCAAGCAAGCCAAGGATTGCGCCGCCGCCGCCGTCCTCATCGTGGCACTGGGCTCCATCCTCATTGGGATTCTAATCCTTGGGCCGCCCCTCTGGGCATTTCTAACAAGGATTCGCTGACCCTATCGGCGTGATGCGGCGAACCGTGCATGCGCCGTCCACCAACCCGTGACAAGCCGGCGGCAATCCCCGAATCGGCCGCGCAACCCCCACCCGATGAGGCGTGCGGCCATCCAGAGCGCGTTCAGCAAGGCAAAGGCAACGAGTGTGCCCCAATTTGCGCGATAGGACTTCAACATCGCATAGGTGCTGTTGTGCTCCTGCATGCGAATCGCCTCGCCGCGCTTAATCTCGCTGCCCTTGTGACGCACCGCCGCATCCACCACATAGCGGAAGCCATACCCCGCCTTGCGCGCACGGATGCACAGGTCGCTGTCCTCGAAGTAGTAGGGCAAGTCGAGGTCAAAGCCGCCGATGGCCTCGAAGGCCGCGCGCGGCACGCCGAGGTTCGCCGTGGCGCCGACGGTGGCCTTTTCCGGCGCACAGGGCAGGCGCTTGCCGATGAAGGTGCTGTACGCAGGCCCGCCCTGCTCCCGTTGTCCGTCAAGGTCGAGGATGCGCCCGCCCAAAAGCGTGCGGCCGTCGTCCGCGGCGAGCATGGCATCCAGCCAGCCGGGCTCCACCATCGCGTCGTCATCAAGGAAGAGCAGCAATTGCCCCCGGGCTTCTGCCGCGCCTCGGTTACGGCAATGCGACGGCCCTTGGTTGGGCTCGCCGCTAAGGAGCTTGGCCTGGGGATACTCCGAGCGCACCATCGCGACGGTGCCGTCGGTGCAACCGTCCTCAACGACAATCACCTCGACACCCGCTGCCTCGAGCCGTTCCCACGGCAACGACGCCAGGCAGGCCCGCAGGTCATCGCAACGGTTGTACGAGCAGACGATAATCGAGGCGGCAAGGGACTCGGTGGTGGTTTCGCTCATCGCTCGCTGCGGCTTCCCCGGTTCCCGGCGTCACGCCTGGCGCGACAGCTCCCGCTCCAGGCGCGCCACATCGTGCTCGACCATTTCGCGAATCATGTCCTCGAAAGACACTTCCGGCGCCCAGCCGAGCTGCTCACGCGCCTTCGTGGCATCGCCCACCAGCTCCGGCTCGTCCGCCACGCGCACGAACTTCGGGTCGACCTGCACAAACTCGTTGTAGTCCAGGCCGAGGTGGCCAAAGGCGACCGCGCAGCAATCCCGCACGGCGTGCCGCTTTCCCGTGGCAATGACAAAATCATCGGCCGCGTCCTGCTGGAGCATCAGCCACATCGCGCGCACATAGTCGGCCGCGTGGCCCCAATCGCGCCGCCCGTCGAGGTTGCCGAGGTGCAGATCCTTCGCCATGCCCAGCTTGATGCGCGCAGCGCCGTCGGTGATCTTGCGCGTAACAAACTCCAGCCCGCGCCGGGGCGACTCATGGTTGTACAGAATGCCGCTGGAGACAAAAAGACCGTACTCGTCGCGGTAATTCTTGATGACCATGTGCGCGTAGGCCTTCGCGCAGCCATAGGGCGTGCGGGGATTGAGCGGCGTAATTTCCGTCTGCGGCACCTCGAGCGGATGCCCGAAGATTTCGCTCGACGAGGCCTGATACAGCTTGATGGACGGGTCATGCTGGCGAATCGCATCCAGCACGCGCACCACGCCGAGCCCGGTGATATCCGCCGTGAAAATCGGTTGCGACCACGAGGTGGGCACGAAGCTCTGCGCGGCCAGGTTGTAGATCTCATGCGGATTCGACGCCTTCACCACCGCATGGATCGACGACTGATCCGCAAGGTCCGCCGGGTGCAGCGTGACGCGCCCGGCAAGGTGCGTGAGTTGCTCGTGCTCCCCGCTCGACACACGCCGCGAGGCCCCATGCACCTCGTAGCCCTGCTCCAGCAGTAATTCCGCGAGATAGATCCCGTCCTGACCACTGATGCCGATGATGAGTGCGCGCTTCGTCATGGATGCCCTCGTGATTTTCCTGAACTTAGGCGCGAAGTATAGCAAAGCAGACGGCACATCGTCGGGCGCGTGTCAGGCCCTCGAGCCGGAACTCTCCCCCCTTCGGAACCTTCCAAGAAGTCTCGGGAGATTGTTCGGTCTGCGGAAATCCATGCCCAAGCTCATTCAAATCCCCCCTGCCCCCCTTTTCCAAA
>ERZ869909.128-NODE-128-length-114263-cov-9.172149_pt1 | contig 114263 bp, 78 predicted proteins | sample MGYA00520892_ERZ869909 | MGnify/ENA primary metagenome ERZ869909 (study PRJEB32215, sample SAMEA104723947) | bioreactor metagenome | biome: bioreactor; feature: anaerobic bioreactor; material: water | place: China | collected 2015-03-12 ... | reverse complement strand
CCGGGTGTTCCGCCCGATGCTGCAACGGTAATGGTACCGTTGGTACCACCAAAGCAGCTGGGCTGGGTTTGTGTGGTGACCGTAATATTGATCTGAGTGGGCTGTGTAATAGTAACACTGCCAGTGGCCGTGCAACCGTTGGCATCGGTTACGGTTACAGAGTAGTTTCCGGCGGCAAGACCGGCAGCTGTAGGTGTGGTTTGTCCGTTGCTCCATGCATAGGAGTAGGGAACTGTGCCGCCACTGGGTTGAGCCTGGGCCGATCCGTTGCTTTGTCCGAAGCATTGAACGTTATTTACGTTGCCGATGGTTACGGTGAGCAAAGGGGGTTCGGTAATGGTAGTTTCGGCTGAATTGCTGCAACCAAAGGCATCGGTAACCAATACTGTATAATTGCCCGCTGCAAGATTGCTGGCTGTCTGGGTGGTCTGGGGCGGGGTGGTGTTCCAGGAATAAGAAAATGGAGCCGTGCCAACGGTTACATTGGCTGTAGAAGCACCATTGTTTCCTCCAAAGCAACTCACCGGAGTGTTGGCAAAGCTGATTACCGGCAGAGGCCGGATCCTCACCTGTACACTTACACAGGCAGATGCAGCACAATCGCTGTCGGTTTCCCAGCGTGCAAAGTAGGTTGTGGTTGCAGCCGGACGGGGTATGGTAATGTTGGGACCCACACCCACCTGTGTGCCACCACAGGAGCTTGAGTACCAAACCAGGTTGTCGCCAGAACCTCCGGTAGCTGTAAGGGTAATATTGCCTGTATCATCGGCACAGATATCATTGCGGTTTACAGTTGCTGAAACAGGGGCCTCGGGGTTGGGGTCCACCACCAGGGTTGTGGTGGCGGTTCCGCTACAGTTGTTGCTGTCGGTAACCGTTACGGTGTAAATACCGGCAGATGTCAGAGGAACATCTGTGAGTGAAGGATTTTGTTCATTGGCCGAAAAACCATTGGGGCCGCTCCACAGATAAGAAGATAGCCCATCGGGTGATGCAGAGAACTGAACCGTACCATTCTCACAAATGGGGCCATCGTTACTGGCAACAGGTGTAGGATTGGCAAATACATTCACGGTTACTCCGTTTGAAGTCCTGGAACAACCATTTACGGCTGTAATGATCACCCTGTAGGTACCTGCAACTGAAGCCTCATAAGTTTGGCTGGTAGCACCGGCAATATTGGCTGCACCTCTTCTCCACTGATAGGTGAAACCGGCCCCGGCTGTGGCTACAAGTGTTACACTTTGTCCGCTGCAAAAACTTGTGGGGCCCATAGCAGAAATGGTAGCTACTGTGGGGCCAGGCAAAATGGTATAGTTGAAAGTTCCTATGCCAGAGGTGCCTTCATCATCGGTAACAATCACGGTTACCGAATAGGACCCAGGGGTTGCAGAGCTTAAAATACCGGAGGTTCCAAAATCGAACAGCACTACTCCGTCCGGGTCAATCCATTCGTAATCAATGTATACTCCCGAACCTCCGCTGGCCAGAACATCCAGGGAAAACGTACTTCCCTGGCAGATTTCTACACCATCCTCCAATGAAAAATCTACATCGATCTGTGCCCGAAGAGGGTTTATGCTTAAAAGGGAAATGAATGAAAAAGCAATCAAAGCCATAGTGGCTTTGTTAACTTTTGCGAACTTGTGGAGTAAAGATTTGGTCTTCATTTCTATGGTTTTAGTTCTGTTTTCTTTAGGGGATGGTAAGGGGCTGTGAGTAAGAGCGGCAACCTTGCGAAGAGGTAATCACCAACCTGTAACGACCGGGCTGGTTGGCTCTGAAGGTGGCAGTATGTGCCATCCACTCATTGTTTAAATACCATGCATATTGGTAATCCTCCTGCTGTTGCAACGACTGCAGTTTTTGAGGAAAATCGCGGTTGAATAATCTTGTGAAAAAGCTTTTGCTGATCTCTATTTCACTGATGGGGTTGGGTAATACCTCTATGGTTATGCTGATAGAGGCATGGTTACCCTGATCGTCGGTACCATAATAAGTTATTTTATGTGCACCTGCCTCACGGGCTTCTATGAGAGCATAAGGCCCTTCTGTGCGGGCAATCAATCCTTCAGTTGGGCTTTCCCATCGATGACCCACAAGTACCTCATCACCATGAAATCCGCGGGCTGTAATGCTGAACGAACTTCCCTGGCAAAAACGGGTTTCACCGGAGGATGTCTCCAGGATCAACACCAGTTCGTCGGTGCACAAAGCATTGACAGGTAAGGCGTAAAAGACTAAAAAGCAGTAAATAGTGATAAACGTTTTTTTCATCCGTAAATAATTCGTTTCAAATAGGTCGTATGCCTGCCCCACTTATGCGGGGGAACTCTATGTTTGCTGTTTTGGCTTCGCCGAGCTCTGCCGCAGATGCGGTATCGGTTCAAAGGTGTTTTTGTTTAATTCGCAAACATTTTCGTTTCACCCCGTTGTAGATATTTAGTTTGGTGCCCGGATAATCCGTTTTTTGTTCATTATGCGCTTTCTAAAACTATGTTAAAAAACAGACAAAAATACGATTTAAAGCCTGAACAACCTATCGGTTAAACACTGAATATGAGAAATTTTTACTTGTTTTTAGTAGGTGATTTCACTTAGTTGATTTACGTGATTATACAGAATCTCGTGTAATTGCTTTTACGGCAGTTATGTTATAAGGTTATATGATTTTGAAAAAAAAGAGAAAAAAAGAGGCTGATCCCCATAGAGATGATAGTGAACACGGGATCAAAAGTGGGGGTAATGGGAATGTAAGAAAAAGCAAGTTGACTGTAAGGCCCTGGTAATCATCGGTGGAATTGCGTTGCAGGGCTTTGGCCTGTTACCATTTCGCGGCAAGCAGAAAAGATGCAATTATTTATTGCCAAGAGAATGGATAAAAGCAAAACAGTTTCTTTCAATTCTGCCAGGAATATCCTCTTGAGGTGCTTTTTGAAAAGGTTCACCGGTAATGGTTTCAAAAAGCTCAATGTAGCGGCTGGAAATACCTTCTACAACTTCCGGAGTCATTTGTGGTATCTGCTGTCCCTCTTTTCCCTGAAAACCATTGGCCATCAGCCATTCCCTTACGAATTCTTTGGAGAGTTGCTTCTGGGGTTGATTTGCCCCGAGGCGTTGCTCATAGCCCTGCGCATAAAAATACCTTGAGGAATCGGGTGTATGGATCTCATCTATGAGGTAAATTTGTCCATTGGCCTTACCAAATTCATATTTGGTGTCTACCAGGATCAGTCCTTTCTGTGCCGCAAGTTCGGAGCCGCGCTGAAACAGTTTGCGGGTGGCTTCTTCAAGAATATGATAATCCTCTGGGCTAACCCAACCTTTGCCAAGGATCTCTTCACGAGAAATGTCTTCATCGTGGCCTTCGTTTGCTTTTGTTGTTGGCGTGATGATGGGCCGCGGAAATGCCTGGTTTTCGCGCATCCCTTCGGGCATTTCCACTCCACAGATCATTCGCCTGCCTTCCTTGTATTCGCGCCATGCATGTCCGCTCAGGTAGCCACGAATAACCATTTCAACCTTAAAAGGTTCGCACATGATGCCTGCCGTAACCATTGGATCTGGAGTGGCAATTTTCCAGTTGGGGATGATATCGCGTGTAGAGTCCAGGAAGTGCGATGCTATCTGGTTGAGCACCTGTCCTTTGTGAGGAATGGGCTCGGGCAGTACCACATCAAATGCCGAAATACGGTCGGTGGCTACCATAAGAAGGTACTTGTCTTCAATATTGTAAACATCCCGTACTTTTCCTTTGTAAAAGCTCTTTTGTCCCGGAAAATGAAAATTGGTACCACTTATTGCCATCTGTGTTTTTTTTAAAGGTTCTGACAACCAGGCTTTCTGCCACCTGTGTATTACTTACTGCTTACTAATCAGATTAACTCCACTATCTGGGTAATTGTGGCTTCGACAAGCTCAGCCACCAGGACTTTTGGCTTCGACAAGCTCTTCGAGCCCTTACACCTCACACCCCACACCTCTACTTAATGCTCATTCCCCTCATACGCCTGGATGATTTTTGAAACCAGGGGGTGGCGTACCACGTCCTTTTCGTTGAGAAAAATAAATTCAATTCCTTTTACTTTATTAAGGATACGGGTAGCTGTAATGAGCCCTGAGGTTTGGTTGCGGGGCAGGTCGATCTGGGTAATATCACCCGTAATGATAAATTTGGCGGATTTTCCCATGCGGGTAAGAAACATTTTCAGCTGGCTTTCTGTAGCGTTTTGCGCTTCGTCGAGAATGGCAAAAGCGTTGTCGAGGGTTCGTCCCCGCATGAATGCCAGGGGGGCTATTTCAATGGTTTTATCCTCAATGTAGCTTTCCAGCTTGGCAGGGGGTATCATGTCGCGCAGCGCATCATAAAGGGGCTGCAGGTAGGGGTCGAGTTTGTCCTTTAGGTCGCCGGGCAGAAATCCAAGGTTTTCGCCAGCTTCAACAGCAGGGCGCGTAAGGATAATCCTTCTTACTTCCTTGTTTTTCAAAGCTCTTACAGCCAGGGCTACAGCGGTATATGTTTTGCCGGTACCTGCCGGGCCAATGGCAAAGATCATATCGTGCGATTTGTAGCTCTCCACCATTCGCAACTGGTTGGGCGTGCGGGCCTTAATCACCATGCCATTGCGGCCATGCAGAAGTATACCGGCATTTTCGGTTTCGATAATGGCCGATAGGGTTTGCGACTCATCGGAAGCGATGATTTCCAGCACAATTTCGTCAGTTACTTTGCCAAAGCGATCGAAATGTTCGAGGATCTGTGCAAATTTCTTCTGAAAGATCTCCAGTTCTTCATCATCGCCGGCAACCTTGATTTCATTGCCACGAAGCACAAGATGCAGTTTTGGGAAAAGCTTCCTGAGTAAGCGCAAACGCTCTTCGCGTAGCCCGAAAATATCGGATGGGTGAATGGCCTCCAGCTGGATAATAATCTCTCCTGCACCCGGAGCCTGTTGATTTTGAGTTGTTGTAACCAAATGTAATGGGGTGTTTTGTTTGTATTGTTTTCAAAGTGCAAAATAACAAAATTATTCCGGCATGATAAAAGGTGGTTACAAATTGTTTTACATTTGATTGTATGCTTTTGCTATATTTGCAGCTTAAGGCAAAAGCAAGTGTAATCCGGAAAATCCAATCTAATGACCATTGTAACCCTCATTAGCGACTGGGGAATGAACAGCCATTACCAGGCATCGGTAAAAGGCAGTATTCTCAGGCAGATACCTGATGTTCAGATTGTAGATATAACTCATACCCTGCAGGCATATGATATTATGAGCTGCAGTTTTATATTGCGCAATACGTTCCCCGATTTTCCTCCGAGTACCATCCATATTATTGGAGTGAATACCGAAGCAAGTACCCAAAGCCCCCATGTGGCTGTAAAGTATCGCGATATGTATTTTATTGGTGCAGATAACGGGGTTTTTTCCCTGCTTTTCGAAGATCAGGAATGGGAGGCTGCCGAGTTGGATATCATGCAGGATTCCGATTATTTCACCTTTTCTTCGCGCGATGTTTTTGTGAAAGCAGCTGCTATGCTGGCCTCTGGTGAAAGTCTTCAAAGCCTTGGAAGTGCCCATACAACACTAAAGCAGATGATTGCTTTTAAACCCATTGTAACAGAAAACCGAATTGAAGGGAAGGTGATCTTTATCGACGATTACGACAATGTATTTGTAAATATTGATAAGGCTACTTTCCGTAAGGTAGGTAAAGGCCGACCCTATAATATCAGGCTCCGCGTACCAGGATATGCTATGAATACACTGCGCACATCCTATTCTGATGTTCCTGAGGGGGAGCGCCTGGCTCTTTTTGGCTCAACAGGATATCTGGAGATTGCCATCAACCGCGGAAAGGCTTCCAGCCTCCTGGGGCTTGAACTTACCGATACGGTTGTGGTAGAGTTTGAAGAATGAAAAATGAAGATAAAGAATGAAACAAGGGGGTCTAATCAACCTCAATACCGATTTCCAAACCCAAATCCCAAATCCAAATCCCAAATACCAAACCCAAATCCCAAACCTAAATCCTAAATGTTTACACTTTTTCTCAGAGAGATCAACAATTTTTTCAATAACCTTATCGGGTATATTTCCATTGCAGTATTTCTGGTAATCAACAGTTTGTTTTTGTGGGTATTTCCGGTAAATACGAATATTTTGCAATCGGGATATGCCAATATTGATGGGTTATTTACCATGGGGCCATTTGTGTTTTTGTTTCTTATCCCCGCCATTACGATGCGGTTTTTTGCAGACGAGAAGAAGAGTGGCACCATTGAGATTCTTCTCACCAAGCCTCTTACAGACCTTCAGATCGTACTTGCAAAATACTTTGCAGCCTTTGTGCTGGTATTGTTTTCTTTGCTGCCCACCCTCATCTATGTGGTAAGTGTATACCGTTTCGGCTTACCTGTCGGAAATATGGATATGGGTGCCACGTGGGGCTCTTACCTGGGATTGCTGTTTCTAGGTGCAGGCTTTGTTGCCATTGGCCTTTTTGCCTCTTCTCTTACCGACAACCAGATCGTATCCTTTATTATTTCCATATTTCTTTGTGGTTTTGCATACATAGGGTTCGAGTTTATTTACTCGCTGGATCTGTTCGGTAATTTTGATCTCTTTATACGCAATCTTGGCATTTATGCCCATTATACTTCCATAAGCCGAGGGGTGATCGACAGTCGCGATGTTCTTTATTTTCTCAGTATAACGGCTTTGTTTCTGCTGCTTACCAAAATAAAACTGGAAAGCCGCAAGTGGGAGAGGGCTTGAAAACAGGAGACCAAAGCCGAAATCGCAGACCCAACCTCCAAATCACTTTTCTCTAATCACTAACCAATAACCTCCATCCATTCATCCATTCATTCATGCCCATGTTATCTCAATCCTCTTCAGAAAATACCAGCAAGAAACCCAATGTGATGCGGCAGAATGTAATCAGTTTGCTGCTGAGTATTGTAATTATTATTGCGTTGAATATGTTGGGGAGTCGCTATTTTACCCGAATCGACCTGACCTCCGAAAAGCGGTTTACACTCACTCCGGCCACACGCAATTTGTTGCGCAACCTTGACGACTATGTTTATTTCAGGGTATACCTGGAGGGTGATTTTCCCGCAGGTTTTCGCAGGCTGCGCAACCAAACGCGCGAGATGCTCGATGAATTCAGAGCCTGGTCCGATTTTGTGCAATATGAGTTTATCAACCCCACAGTAAAAGGCGACTGGGAGGCTACCGAAGATAACTACCAGATGCTGTTCAGCAAAGGGATACAGCCCACCCAGGTGCAGGTAAAGGCAGAGGATGCCAGTTCGCAGCAGATCATTTTTCCGGGAGCTTTGGTCAGCTTCAGAGGACGCGAAATTCCGGTGCAGCTGCTGCAGGATCAGATGGGTATGGCTTCAGAAAATGTGCTGAACAACTCCGCCCAGGCACTCGAGTACAACCTGGCTACGGCCATACACAAACTCACCATTGAGCAAAAACCAAGGGTAGCATTTCTTGAAGGGAATGGCGAACTGGAGTTTCGCTTCGTTGCCGATATAACTTTTTCTCTGGAGGAGTTTTATGAGGTGGAGAGGCTGCAGATCCGGGGTGAAGTATCTGCCCTGGACGGAATACAAACCCTTATTGTGGCACAACCCCGTCAACCCTTCAGCGAAGCCGATAAGTTTGTGATCGACCAGTTTGTAATGCGTGGCGGATCGGTGCTTTGGCTTGTAGATCCTGTTTATGCCAGTATGGACAGCCTCCAGGTGGCGCCACAAACTCTGGGTATGGCCTGGCCTGTAAATTTGGATGATATGCTGTTTCGATACGGGGTGCGACTGAACCCTGATCTGATTATGGACCTGCAGGCGGTACCCATACCCATTACTACAGGGTTTATCGGCGACAGGCCGCAGATCAGCCTGGTTCCCTGGTTTTATTTTCCGTTTCTGCGAAGTGCTTCCAATCATCCCATTGTGAAAAACCTGAATGCCGTGCGAGGTGAGTTTGTGAGCACACTCGATACGGTGGGAGCAGAGCAGATACGCAAAACACTGCTACTGCAAAGCTCTCCCTATACACGCGTTGTGCAAACTCCTGCAAGAATCTCATTCGATATTCTGCAAAGGCAGGTAGATGAAACCCTTTTCAGGGAAGGATCTAAACCTGTGGCTGTGTTGCTGGAAGGAGAATTTGAATCTGTGTTTCGCAACCGCAGGCCACCCATTGCCGGGCTTCCGCCCCAGTTTACCGTAAGGCAAACCGGAGAGCCTGCCAAAATGATTGTGGTATCCGATGGCGATATCATACGCAATTCGTTCGGAAATCAGGGGCAACCCCTGCCATTGGGGTTCGACCGTTTTTTGAATGAAACCTTCGGCAATGGCGATTTTATTCTTAATGCGGTGAATTATCTTACCGATGACAGGGGTATTATGGAGGCACGTGCAAGGGAGATAAGACTTCGTTTGCTCGACAGAAGCCGCGTAAACCAGTCACGACTGCAATTGCAACTGGTCAATGTGGCTCTTCCTGTGGCACTGGTTGTACTATTTGGTTTTGTAAGATTTTATCTCAGACGAAGAAAATACGCCAGGTAGCAGACCCAATCTTGTCAGAAAATCGCTGTACTATCAACGATAAAACATAAAAAACAATGCGCTCATTCAATTTTCTGGCTGTACTGACAGTTGTGCTTCTGGCCATTACTGCTGGAGTGTTCTGGTACTCCAACACCTGGAGTACACTCAGGCCTGGCGATAGTGACTTTTCTCTTGATCGTTCACGGGAAGTGATGCGGATAACCCTTCACTCCGAACTAAAGGGCGAAAAGGTAGTAATCCAGCGCGATGATGCAGGACGCTGGCAGCTCAATAACCATTATTTTGCCAACGAGTCTGCCGTGGAGCAGTTATTGTCGGCAATGGCCCGCCTTAGGGTGCGCCAACCCGTTAGCCGCGAAAATCACCAGCAGGTTATGGCTGCCCTTGATCAGGAAGGGGTGGGGGTTGAAGTATTTGTAAGAGCATGGCGGATACACCTGGGGCAGTTGAAGCTTATTCCCTATGCGCAAAGATATCAAAGCATCAGGGTAGGAGAGGATACTGCCGACAATCAGAGCACCTATATGCGCAAAAGCCGCTCCGACAGAGCGTTTAAGGTTCATATTCCCGGAGTGGAAGGTGGAGTGGCAACTATATTTGATGCCAGGGAGCGATCGTGGCGAAACCCTGTGGTAACCGACCTGCAGCCCGACCAGATAGCCAGCATCAGTATAATTGTTCCGCAGCAACCCCAGCAGTCGTTTACCCTTCGCAACTATGGACGTAATGGTTTTGGTTTTTACCATGTTAAAACCCCGCAACCTTTCGAATCTCTGCAGGTAGATACCCTGCGTGTGGTTCGTTTTTTAAGCGCTTTTGCCGACCTGCATTACGAAACCCTGCTGGATGAAAGCCAGGAGGAAATCAGGAAAAACACAATCTTTGAGCAACCCTTTATGGAAATACACGTAGAAAGTACTTCAGGGATACTTATTACTCTTGAGGCATTTGCCCGTAAGCCCTCGGCTGATGACCTGCAGATAACCCCCGGAATTGCCAGTGATCCCAACAGATTTTATGTAAGGGTGAATGGCCAGGAGTTCGCCCTGGCGCAGTATTTTGTCTTTAACAGAGTGCTCAGGCCCTTATCCTTTTTTAAAAATTAAAAGCCAGTACACCCTTAGTGGGATTGAATTAATAAATTATCTTTGCAAACGTATCATAAAACAGGTAAAAGATGAAGTTTATAGTGTCAAGCAATCTGCTCCTGAAGCAGTTACAATCCATCAGTGGTGTTCTCAGCACCAACAACACCCTACCCATACTGGATAATTTCCTGTTTGAACTAACCGATAATGAACTTAAGGTTTCGGCATCCGACCTGGAAACCACCATGAGCTCACGTATGGCTGTAGATATGGCCGAAGACGAAGGAAGTGTGGCAATTCCGGCCAAGATTCTGCTGGATACCCTCAAGACGTTCTCCAATATTCCCATTACCCTGGAGATCGATAAGGCCAATTTTGGTGTAACCCTGATTGCCGGGGAGGGAAAGTACCGTCTGGCGGGCCAGGATGGGCAGGAGTACCCCAGGCCTTCGCAAATTGATGGAGCATCTACCCTTACCATCGAATCTGATATTCTGCACAATGCCATCAGCAAAACCATCTTTGCTGCCAGCAACGACGAAATGCGTCCGATTATGACAGGGGTTTATTTTGAGCTCTCCACCGAAAATGTAACTTTTGTGGCCACCGATGCACACAAACTGGTGCGCTATCGCCGCAACGATGTAAAAGCCGCCGAAGATACTTCCTTCATTCTGCCCAAGAAACCCCTCAACCAGTTGAAGAACATACTGGGGCTCGACGATGCACCTGTGGCCATCGACTACAATGATAAGAATGCCCGCTTTACCTTTAAGAATATTACCATGACCTGCCGCCTGATCGACGGCAAATATCCCAATTATACCGCGGTGATTCCCAAGGAGAACCCCAACAAGCTTACCCTGGATCGTTCACCATTCCTCAATGCCATTCGCAGGGTTTCGCTGTTCTCCAACCAGAGCACCTACCAGGTGAAGTTTAAAATTGCCGGTACCGAATTGCACCTTACAGCCGAAGACCATGATTATTCCAATGAAGCAAAGGAGCGTTTGAGCTGCCACTACGAAGGCAACGATATGGAGATCGGGTTCAACAGTAAATTTATGGTTGAGATGCTCAATAACCTCGACACCGAGCAGGTAGTGCTGGAGATGTCGGAACCCAACCGTGCCGGATTGATCTTCCCGCTGGCTGCAGAAAATACCGATGAGGATATCCTGATGCTGGTAATGCCGGTTATGCTCAACAACTAAGCAACAAAATTTTTCCTTATAACCTGTAAAAAAAAAGGGCAGCCATTGGCGCCCTTTTTTTTATACCCATTGCGATAATTCCAGCCATCGCATCTCTTTTGCTTCCAGCAAGGCTTCCATGTCTGCATACTCTTTGGCACATTGCTGCAGCGACTGAGCATCGAGTTGGCCAGAATTAAGCCTTTGCAGGGTTTCAGCTTTCTGCTGTTCCAGCAGCGCAATCTCCTGCTCCAGAGCCTCAAACTCCTTTTGTTCTTTGTAGGTGAGCTTTTTCTTTTCTGTCGGTGCCTGGGTGCGGCTGTCGGGTTGTATGGCGCTTTTCTCCTCCTTCTTTTCCTGCTGCCGTTGCTGACTTTTCCACTGCTGGTATTCGGTGTAATTACCCGGGAAGTTTTTGATCTGACCGGATCCTTCGAAAACAAAAATATGATCCACCAGCTTGTCGAGGAAATAACGGTCGTGCGATACAATGATAACGCAGCCCGGAAAATCGATAAGGAAATCCTCCAGCACATTGAGAGTGGCAATGTCCAGATCGTTGGTAGGTTCGTCGAGGATCAGGAAGTTGGGGTTTTTCATCAGCACCGTTAGCAGGAACAACCTGCGGCGTTCCCCTCCGCTGAGTTTACGCACAAAATCATTCTGGGCAGCGTAGGGGAAGTTAAAATACTGCAGAAACTGAGCTGCTGTGAAGTAGGTGTCTTTACCGACTTTAATATTTTCGGCGATGTCTTTGATCACCTCAATCACCTTTTTGTTCTCGTCTACCTGTATTCCCTCCTGGCGGTAATAGCCAAAGTGTACTGTTTCACCTGTAGTTACCTGGCCTTTGTCGGGAGGTAGCATTTGGGTTATGATGTTGAGCAGGGTACTCTTCCCGGTGCCATTCATTCCTACAATGCCTACCTTCTCATTTTTTTTGAAGATATAGGAAAAATCATCGATGATCAGTTTATTGTCGAACTGTTTGCGAACATTGTGCAGTTCCAGGATCTTTTTTCCCAGCCGTGTGGTTTGCATCACAATCTCGTTGGGTTGATCTACGCGGGTAATGCTGGCGGCCTCCTTGAGCTGGTAATAGGAGTCAATGCGTGCTTTTGATTTGGTGGTTCGGGCTTTGGGTTGACGACGCATCCATTCGGTTTCCTTTCGCAACAGGTTGCGGGCCCTTTCGGATTCAGCCAGCATTGCGTTTTCGCGTTCGGCTTTTTTCTCCAGGAAATAGGCATAATTGCCGCGATAACGGTATATGTTTCCCCTGTCGAGTTCGAGGATTTCGTTGCATACAGCATCCAGGAAATAGCGGTCGTGGGTAACCAGCAGCAAGGTGAGTTTCTGGCGGCTCAGGTATTCTTCGAGCCATTCGATCATCTCCACATCGAGGTGGTTGGTGGGTTCATCCATGATGATAAAATCGGCTTCATCGATCAGGATCTGAGCCAGTGCCACCCTTTTGGCCTGCCCTCCGGAAAGCTGCTCAACGGGCTGGTCCAGGTTGTCGATCTTAAGGCGTTGCAGGATCTGACGTACGCGCAACTCATGGCTCCAGGCATCCAGTGCATCCATCCTTGTCATGATCTTTTCCATACTTGCAGTATCAACCGCATCAGGCTGGCGCTCCTGCAGTGCAAGCAAACTTTCATACTCTCGCAGGGTGCGGGCAACCTCCCCCTGGCCGTGGAGCAAGGTCTCACTGACGCTGAGGCCAGGACGGAAAACCGGGTTCTGATCCAGACAAGCTACCCTGATATCGTTGCGGAAAGTACACTGGCCATCATCGGCAATATCGCGCCCAAGCATGATATTGATCAGTGTGGTTTTGCCAGCCCCGTTGCGGGCAATCAGGCCCACCTTCTGCCCCTGCTCAATACCAAAGGTTATGTTTTCGAACAACAGCTTTTCTGCGTAAGACTTGCTCAGATTTTCTGCCTGGAAGTAGATCATAGATGAAAATTTTACGCGAAATTACGGAAAATACAGCTTAGCACGGCAATGGATCAAAACCCATCACAACGCAATTCATCAGAAAGTTATTTAGTTAATTTATAGGACTGATGGAACTTGCATGTAAATTTTGACTGCGTCGAGCTTCGGTTCATTGTTTCTTGTGCGCGCGGTGCTTATGCAATTTTCAATGAATGGCAGCCGTAGTATCCTTCCACAACCTTGCCAGTACAAATAACAGGAAATTAAGTGCATATAAAAATTAATATGAAGTTTATGTGATTAAGTTGGTGTTTGATTGGGAAAAGTAGTTTATATTTGGCAGGTAAAGTCCGGTTTGGGTAAGTTTAAAGACTTTTGATGGCAGAAACATGTTCGGGCATTTGTAGCTGGTTTTGCATACTACCGGCATAAAGTAAAATGGATGTCCCTGTATCCTATTGTAAATTTCTATTCGTAAGAACGTTAACTTTTTTGATCATTTCTATTTTTAAGAAAGCTGCAAAATCAATCTCCCGAAAAATGATAGACTTCTTCAGAAAACTTTTTCCGCGAAAACCTAAAAGTATTGTATTTAACCATGAGGCAATTGATGAGCTTATGGAGTCGGTAAATTTTTATGATCGTAGGATCCCAACGGGTTTTTACATGGCTCTTTTAGAGATTGTTACAGCCGATGGTTTCGACATGGAAGATATAAGACACTATAAAGCCTTTCAGCAAATGAAAGAACAGGTAGAAAACCTGGCCTCGCTGTTCGATCAGTTGGTTACTACCCGGTTGGATGATGTCCGGGTGAAAAATTTTGTGAGTGAGTTTGAAAGATATGCAACGGGCGATTATGAGCTTCCGGGAGTGAAAACACTGTTGACGGTTTATTGGTATCGACCCATTATGAAGTTTAAAGATGAAATAAGTAACAGCGGCGACAGTGATCTTATAGCCGCTATGGACGATTTTCATGATAGAATCAGGCCCATTATGGATAGGGTAATGGGGATTAACTGACGGGCTTCATTCCTGGTTTTTCTGCCAGTGAAATGAATGTGCGGAATTTTATGGTTATTTATTTTTAAAAACACGGAATGGAAAGTCTGGTTGTGAAGAGTCTCTTCAAAAAGCTGAAGATTGAAATACAGGAAAATAAGATTCTGGTTCTGAAGAAATCTCCTTTCTTGTACACTGAATTTGAGATCTCCTTTGAGGAATTGGAAAGCAAGAAGAAGGTAAAGAAAGAATACAATCATGGAGTTATGGCTCTGGCACTATTGGTATTTTGTTTTGGTTTAATCTTTTCTTTTGTAGGTGCATACCATATACTTCTTGTTGTTTTCACCATAAGCTTTGTATTGTTTCTGACAGGACTTTTCACCCGCAGAAAACGCATTGAGATCAATACTCTTACTGAGGGCATATTGGAAATTCCCTTCGAATCAGCCAATGAAGAAAATGTAAGGGCCTTTGCCGATACAATCATTCGTTCGGCCAGGCAATATATGGTCGACAAATATGGTAAGGTTGATAAAGATCTGCCCATTGAAGGCCAGCTTGATAATCTTCTTTTTTTGAGAAATAAAGAGTTTATCGACGAACATAAATTTGAGGAATTGAAAAGCAAACTCCTGGGCAGAAAAACCGATGAAAAAAAGATAGGGTTTAATTGAGTTGTCGGTTATTGAGGATTTCTTTAGCCGTGTCGGGTTTATATGTTTAAAGCGTGATTATCAGAGGGAGGAGATTCCCTTCAACCCTTATGGTCAAACAAGGTAATAGTTGTAAAAAAACCAAGCCTATGCAAAAAATCATCCTGTTTATTAACTTCATTATACTGGGTTTTTTTGGTGTGTCGCAAACCGTACCCATGGACGAGATCCGACACAAAACAGATTCTATTCTCAGGGAAGGGAACCTTTTGTACAGACTCGAAAAAGCCGCCTGGATCTCTACCGATCAGGCCATGGAGGTACCTTCGGTTCGCAACTCATTTGGCGGTTTTCTTACCTATTTGCGACAGGATACCGTGGTGGCTATCATTTACGATAGAATGGACTTTACAAAAGTAATTTTTGAGTTGCTTTTTACCGATCCGGCAAACGAACCTGTAGCAAAAAGACTTTCCAAACGAACCGTAACAGAGTATGAAAAGGAGTTGATCCTTGCAAGAGATAACATTATCAACGGTATCATTGATAATGAATACGATGTAAGAGAACCTGAGGGGTTTAGTCTGAATTTTGTAATTCTCCCTTTCGAACAAGGCTATAAGTTATACATACTCACAGGAACTTCGCAACACAACATCATTCCTTTCGGAAATGACTATATCTTTTTCGCCAATGCAGAGGGTGAGATTACCCGATGGCGAAAATTTCATTCGCGCCTTATACCTCAATCGACAGTGGGCCCTGGTGGTGAACCCATAACTACAATGATGCATAGCCATTTGAGGTCCGAGCCGTACATTTCAGCTACTGATATCTGCACTTTTATGTTGTATGGCGGCTATTATGGCCTCAATGAATTTGGGGTTTATTCTCCGGCATTAGGCGTTTCTTTTACGTATTTTCTTGATCAGAATAAGGTTGAAATCAATCCGTTTTAGTATTATGAAACTTGCATGACCACTGCGGCTCACAAGAAAAATGATAAACCGAAACTTGACGCAGTCGTGATATGTGTAAGAAATGTTTTAGTTTAATAAATTAACCAAAACACATTCCAATGAAGAATTACTGGCTACTGCCCCTTGTGTGTTGTATTGTTCTTTTGCAAAGTTGTGCCAAAGAGGAGGCCGAATTGCGATTGCCCGGATTTGAAGTGCCTGTTGTACATGGATTTTATGTAAGAAATGAAGCAGGTATAGAAATGGGTTGGTTAGGATATGCAAAGCCCAACGTAAATACAGGCATTAATGACGGAGTTGGTGGTATTTACAATTGTGTGTTTTTTCCCAATCCATCAAGCAATTTCGCCACTTTATATGTGCAAACACCTGCCGATCAGGAGCTCAAAAAGATCTGGATTACCAGGGCCATTTTTCATGATCCCATGCTTCCTCTTGATCTTGCTACTTATGGTGGTGTGCTGATGGTAGCGGGAGGTGTTCCCTTGTTGCAGGGAAAAACCTATGAAAATAACCTTTTTCTGGATATGACGGGTTTTCCTGATGGCTATTACCGTATATACATAAAGGTAGGGGAGCATCTGTTTTACGATAATGTGGTTGTGGACCGCTCCTTCTTACATTATTGATATGTTGAAATCAGAATTTCTAAAACCCAATGATAAAAAACAGTTATGAAAAAAACACTTCTTTCGTTCGTATTCATGTTCTTTTTTTGTGCGTTGCTGCAAGCACAACCCAATGGTAAAGTAGGTCTCAGCGGTACCATCCAGGGGCCGCAGCTTGGTATATCAATACCCATTTGGTTGGCCCCCAATGCCGTTCTGGCTCCCGGGCTCGACATCAGGTATGCAGAGACTGTGGGTACCGATGTTTCCATTGGACTTGCCATGCGCAGTTACATTAAGTTGGAAACCCTGTCTCCTTATTGGGGTGTGAAGTTAGGTTCGGTCTTTTTCAACCCTTCCTCAGAGCAAAACACTGATCTTAAAACCAGGATTGATTTAATTGGGGGATTGGCATTTGGCGCAGAGTATTTCATTTCTCCTCATTTTAGTCTGGGTTTAGAGGCCCAGGGAAATTTTACCAAATCAGATGAAAACTCGTTGCGTTTTGGCAATCCGGGCGGACTTAATTTCAACACTGCTACAATGGTTATGGCAACGGTTTATTTTTAAGGTATAAATCCACATGACAACTCATATGGGGCAAGGCCGCCGGGCAATATAAAATATTGTAACCTGCAGCTGAAATCATGTCGGCAGCACTACTGGTTTTGAGTTGCAGGTTTTCTGATTTGGTTTCCTGTGTGAGTCCCTATTGAAAAATAACTGCAGAAAACTTTTAAATTCCAATGGAAGCTTCGTTGCAATATAGAAAGAAGGCCTTTGTAGCTATAATAGCAATTTCCATTTTTTTTGTCTCCTACTTGATCATGCTGCTTTCAGCTTTGGCAATGGTAATTGGCTTTTTATATGGTTTTATTTGGTTCGCGAGAGAAGTAGGTGGATTTATTCCGTTGCTGGTAGGCTTGGGTTTTAGTAGTATGGCAATTTTGGTGTTGATCTTTCTTATTAAGTTCTTCTTTCAATGGGAAAGAACGGACCTGTCTCATATGATTGAGATCAAAAAGGATGATGAGCCTGATCTTTTTGGTCTAATTGAAGAAATTACTCAAAAAACCGGGGCCGGGTTTCCCAAAAGGGTTTATTTGTCGGCAGAAGTCAATGCTTCTGTTTTTTACGATTCCAGTTTTTGGAGTATGTTTTTTCCGGTAAGGAAGAATATTCAAATAGGAATGGGGCTTATCAACTGTGTTACTCAGCAGGAGTTAAAAGCTGTAATTGCACATGAATTCGGACATTTCTCCCAAAAATCCATGAAACTGGGAAGTTATGTATACAATACCAATCAGGTTATCTATAATTTGCTCCATAATAATGATGCCTATGACAAGCTTCTTTCCAAAGGTGCTAAACTTGGTGTATTATCTCTTTTCTTTGCAGTGGCTGAAAGTATTGTGGGTGTTATCAAGGGAATACTACAAGGGCTCTATGCTTTTGTCAATAAAGCCCATTTAAGCCTTTCAAGAGAAATGGAATTTCATGCAGATTCTATCGCTGTGAGTGTTACAGGATTTGTTGCTTTAAAGCAGTTTCTTCTCAGGTTTTCTTTGATGGAAACCGCTTTTCAATCAACATTTGCCCTTTATGGAAAGCTACAACAAGAAAGCAATGAAACCATTGTAAGTGAAAATTTATACGAGGATCAATTCTTTGTATTGCAGCATATTGCCAGGCAAAATGAACTGAAGTTTCATAATGGTCTGCCGCAAGTATATCTTTCTGATCTTGAAAAGTTTCCCAAGTCAAAGTTGAAGTTTGAGGACCAATGGGCATCGCATCCTTCAATTATGGAGAGGATCAACAGATTTGAAAAAGCGAATGATCCTTTGGTTGATTATGAAAGTCCTCGTTCTGATTTGCTATTAAGAAACCGGAAAAAGTACCAGGAAGTGTTTACCAAACAATTATTTGTCGGTGAGAAACCTCCGGAATCTTTAAAAATCCTGTCTAATAGCGATTTTAATAATGCTTTTGAAGATCAGTTTAGAAATGATTTATTCCCCTCATTGTTTAATGGATACTACGATGAGAAAGATCCTTTTCTTTTTGATGTTGCCGCTGCAGCCTCTCAACCAATAACCAGTGAAATTAATCAGGCCGATACTACAGATACTGCTTCCGGATCCAGAAATATCAGAGAAAAGAATTCAAATGCCTGTAATGCCCATTGCGTTGGTCTGAATGACTTGTTTGGTGTTGACAAGGTTACTAAAGTGAAAACCTTGCTGGCACTGGAAAGTGATTTGCAAATGCTTTATAGTATCCAATCGAAAAATACTTCGGTAAAGGACTTTGAGTACGATGGGCGAAAGTATAAAAGAAACTCTGCCTCTTTGTTGGTGAAGGAGTTAGAACAAGAAGCTGTTAGGCTGAAAAAAGAGATTGAGGTGAATGATGCCGATATCTTTAAATTCTTTCTTAATTTGGAAAAGTCCGGTTCTTGTGCTTCCCGGTTGCAGTCGTTGTATGATAACCTGTTTGCAAATGTTAAAGAATACGATCGCAGGTTTGATTTGTATTTACAGCTTTCACAGGGATTGGATTTCATTAATTATAATACCCCAATTGATCAGATCCCAGGAAAACTTCTTCGAATGACCGATGTTGAGGCCAATCTGAAGAACGAGATCAGAAACATTATGCAAGATGATCTGTATCAGCCGGAAATTGCACCTCCGATGAGAGAAAACTTCGAACTTTACCTCTCTAAAGAGTGGGAATATTTTGGCATGGAAGCTTATATAGACGAAAACCTGGCAATACTCTACTCGGCAATGAACGATTATCTGTATCTTATCGCAAGAGGTTTTTATCTGCATAAGAAAAAGCTTTTAAACTATCAGGCAGAATTGGCTAATATGGTATCTGAGAGTTGATTAGTTTTTTCGTGCAAAGGTGTTTTTTTTGAATAAGTACTGAAACCAAACCCCTGTGAAACATTTCCCTGAAGGCATACAATTTAAATATAGTTGGAGAAAATACCAGCAACGTGTACTCGACGAGCTGCAAGAACACCTCAACGACAGGCATTTGCATGTAATTGCACCACCTGGCTCAGGCAAAACTGTTCTGGGGCTTCAAGTGGCATTGCACCTGAACAATCCCACATTGATTCTGGCTCCTACACTTGCCATCAGAAACCAATGGATACAGCGCTTTTGCGAACTTTTTCTGCAAACAAACACAACCCCCGGGTGGATATCCCGGGATATCAGAAATCCTGGTTTTTTGACTGTGGTTACCTATCAGGGTTTGCATGCAGCATGCAACAACCAGCAGGTTGACGAAGAGGATGCTGATGAAGATGAGGAAACGGAACTCCATACTTCAAGCTCTTTCGTCAGTCTGGAGGGTATTGTCAAAGGCCTTAAGGCACAGAATGTTAAAACCATTGTGGTAGATGAAGCGCACCACTTGAAAAACGAATGGTGGCAAACCCTTACCAGGGTGAAAGACAGACTCAACCCGGTGATTGTTGGTCTCACCGCCACACCTCCTTACGATGTTTCTGCTCTGGAATGGCAAAGGTATATTGCCCTGAATGGACCCGTAGATGCCGAAATCTCTGTACCCGAGCTGGTGGAAGAGGGCGATCTTTGTCCGCATCAGGATTATGTGTTTTTTTCAATCCCTACCAGGGAAGAACAGGACGGGATTGTTAGTTTTCGAAATGGTATTGAGCGTCTTTTCAAAGAGCTAAAACAAGATACTGTGCTGGTCAAAGCCATAGAGAGTCATGCCATATGGCAAAATCCTTTGCAAAATCTTGACTGGATATACAATAACCTTCCCATGTATTCGGCATGTTTAATCTTCCTGAAGGGGGTGGGTAAGCAAATACCCGAAAACAACCTCCAGGTGATCGGTGATTCGGACCTGCAGATACCTGTGCTGGATTATGGATGGATGGAAACCCTGCTTGATTTTTATCTTTTTAAAGACCATGAGCGTTTTGCCTCGTACGAAGAACACCGGCAAATGCTCGAAAACAAACTGAAACGCTATGGCGCCGTTGAGAGGAAACAGATCAACCTATCATGGAATAAACGTATTACGGGCTTGCTAACATCAAGCATCAGTAAGCTCAATGGAATAAAACGTATCGTTGATTTTGAATATGATAAGCTGCAAAAGGATCTGAGATTGGTTGTACTGTCCGATTTTATCAGAAAAGAGTTTCTGGTTTCAGGGCATGAAAACAATCTGGAAATCAATAAAATTGGAGTGATGCCGATCTTTGAGAAGCTTCGCAGAGAAAACCATTCAGGGAAGAAAATCGGGGTGCTTACCGGCTCCATGGTTATCATTCCGCAGTCTGCATACAATGCATTTCAGGAAGAGGCTGCAAGGCAAGGGATTTCGCAGTTTACCGCATCGCACTTGCCCTACGATCCTGCATACCTGCTTGTGCATTCTGCCGGGCAGCTGAAGCATGATATTGTGCATATCGTTACGCAAATATTTCAGATGGGCCAGATTCAAGTGCTTATTGGCACCAAATCACTTTTGGGAGAAGGATGGGATGCCCCAGCTATCAATACCTTGATCCTTGCCAGTTTCGTGGGTTCATTCGTTTTGTCGAACCAGATGCGTGGCAGAGCTATCCGAAGCCAGCAAGGGTATGCAGCCAAAACCGGAAACATATGGCATATGGTTTGTCTGGACCCAACTTCTGCTGATGGAGGTGATGATCTTTTACTCCTGAAACGAAGATTTCGAAGCTTTGTGGGGGTTTCCTTCAGAGATGAACCCTCTATAGAAAACGGAGCAGGCCGTCTTAATCTGCCCGAAAACCTCTGGCAGCAGGGCCAGATTGAAATGATCAATACAGATATGTTTGCACTGGCGGCAGATCGCCAGAGCCTTTTGCAACGCTGGCAGATTGCTTTGAAATCGGGTAGTAGCCTTGTGGAAGAGATCAAAATACCATTCAGCTCCCCACGAACATATAAATCGGTTAAAACGCTCTATCTGCACAAAACCATATCAAACCTTTTAGCTTCTTTAGGTTTCGCCATGGTTACCTACCTGGAGGTTTTTTTTGATGCCATTGCGCGAGGAGGAAGGCATATCAGAAATTTTGAAGATCTTGTTGTGTTTCTGGTTGTGCTTACCGCTGGCGGGGCAATAGTATTTGGCCGGCTGGCTCTGAAAACTCTTCGTCTTTATGTGAGGTACAGAGATATCTCCAAAGACATTCAACAAATTGGAGAAGCCCTGTTGAGATCACTCCTGAAGGAAGGCTCAATTCATTCGCCGGTTGCCGATCTTAAAGTTGAAGCATCAATGGATGCGATGGGCTCGGTATATTGCCATCTGGAGGGAGGTACTACTTACGAAAAATCGGTATTTATTCAGGCATTGGAGGAAATTGTCTCTCCCATTGTCAATCCCCGGTATGTAATCATAAGGAAAAGTTCGCTTCTTAAATTAGTAAGACAGAAAGATTATCATGCGGTACCTGAGATTCTGGGTAGAAATAAAAACCTTGCCGAGTACTTCAACAATCAGTGGAGGTCTTTGGTGGGCAATTGTGAGCTGGTTTATACGCGTACATTGCAGGGACGACAATTGCTGCTTAAATCAAGGGTAAAGGCCCTGTCGGCACAATTTGAACCCCGGCAGATTGAGCATGTGAACAAATGGCGATAAATGGGTTTCTCTGCCTGAAGTAAACTCTCAAGAATCAAAAAAGCCCGGCTTGTTCTGAAGCCGGGCTTTTCTTAAAACCGGGTAGAAGATCTTTATGCTTTTTTTACATTAACAGCTTTTTTTCCCCTTTGATCCTCAGCCAACTCAAACTCTACTTTGTCTTCGTTGGCAATTTTGTCAATTAAACCCGAGTGGTGTACAAATACATCTTTTTCAGATTTATCATCAACGATAAACCCATAACCCTTCTTTTCATTGAAGAATTTAACAGTTCCGGTTTCCATAATTTAGTTGAATTAATGCATTGAAAAAATGAAATAAACAGTCAAATATACAATTTTTTACAACATAGGAAAATATTTTTCAATGATTTGAGGATCAGAAGGGAAAAAAAGCAGCAGTGCCATTCCACGTTTTTCTGTAATGCAAGCAGAGAAAAAGGTTTACGGTACGGAACAGGCACTGCCGCAACAGCAAAGATAACTTAAAAATACTGTACTTCGTCGATCAATTGTCTCGGATTTACAATCAGCTCGGGATGCTTGTCAAGGTGGATCAATCCGGAGATGGAAAGTTTCTTGATCAGAAAGCGGGTTTTCTCTTCTTCATCACTGTATTTCAGTATCAAAAGTGAGCCAATCTTGATGGTAAATGAGGGGATATGGGCTGTTACTTCCATCAGATTTTCGCGGGTTTCATTGAGTTCGGTATACCGGCATGGACGAAGGTTGAAACAATGCTGCAGCTCTTCAATGATCTGGTACATTTCGCGGGTCGACATTTCTTCGCGGGTCCGGGTCATAAACTCATTGTAGCCCAGCGGGCTCTGCTCATGGCTGTAGGCATTCAACCCAACATTCTGAGTGAGTTTAATTACAACGTTGTGGCAGTTGATACTTTGATCGTGATCCTGGGTGTCGAACCAGGATACCACGGGTACATAGCGGTGTAGCCTGCGTTTCTTGTAGTCTGAATTGATAGAGTTGAACGAAACATAGTCGTGGAAAGCGTTTTGCAAAATATAGATCTGGTCTTTAAGGCGAGAAATCTCTTCGGTATGCTTTCTTTCCAGTTTCTCAATGTGGCGCTCATAGAAGCTGTAATATTGCTTCATAAACTTGTTTTGTGGCCCGGCTGCTACCAGTTTTTGCCCCTCCTCCGTATCAAGGAACTGGTTGAAGTTTTCGATAAATTGCTCGGCCAGTTTTTCAGCCTGTTTGTTATAGGCTGTTTCGTACTTCCAGGTGTTTCTGGGATTGAGAACTTGCGGGTCAACCCCTTTAATCTCCTTAGGGATGCTCAATCCGAAAGGAGCAATTTCTTCCACCTCGGCATTGTCCAGCGAACCATCCAGGATGGCGCGAATGATGTTTCGGGTCGATTCCAGGTCAATGCGCTGACCAATTCCATAGGGTCCACCAATCCATCCGGTATTAACCAGGTATGCCGTGGCACCGTGCTTTTTCATCTTATCTGCCAGTTGGCGGGCATACACCGTAGGGTGCAACATCAGAAAAGCGGCTCCGAAAGCAGAGGAGAAGGTGGGCAACGGTTCTTTGATGCCACGCTCGGTACCCGCCAGTTTGCTGGTATATCCACTCAAGAAGTAATACATGGCTTGCTCACGACTCAGGCGCGATACCGGAGGGATTACACCAAAGGCATCGGCTGTGAGAAAAATGATCTTTTTGGGGTGTGTGCCCTTGCTTACGGGCTTTACAATATTGTTGATGTGATAGATGGGGTACGAAACCCTTGTATTCTCGGTCTTGGTGGTATCATAGAAATTGATTTCACCGGTTTTGTCATTGAAAACCACGTTTTCCAGCAGGGCATCGCGCCTTATGGCATTGAAGATGTCTGGCTCTTTGTCTTTGCTGAGGTTTACGCATTTGGCGTAGCATCCGCCTTCAAAGTTGAAAATCCCTTCATCATCCCATCCATGCTCATCATCGCCAATCAGGTAGCGGTCAGGATCGGCAGAAAGGGTGGTTTTACCGGTGCCCGACAGCCCGAAAAAGATGGCCGTATCGCCATTCTTGCCCATGTTGGCAGAGCAATGCATGGATGCCATTCCGTTGAGCGGCAGGTAATAGTTCATAATGGAGAAGAACCCTTTCTTGATCTCACCACCGTACCAGGTACCTCCGATAAGCGACATTTTTTCCTTGAGGTTAAAGGCTACATATACATCAGAGTTCAGGTTCTGTCTTTCCCAGTTTTCATTGACCGTTTTGCAGGCATTGAGCATTACAAAGTCGGGTTCGAAGTCAATCAATTCTTCTTCGGTAGGGCGGATAAACATGTTTTTTACGAAATGAGCCATCCAGGCTACTTCGGTGATCACCCTGATCTTCATCCTGGAGTTTTCATTGGCGCCACAAAAGGCATCCATAACGTAAAGTTTCTTTCCATCAAACTGATTGAGTGTGGTTTCACGCAACTCCTCCCAGATCTCTTTGGTTATGGGATGATTGTCGGACCGTTTGGCATTGGGACCAGCCCACCAGATATTATCTTTGCTGGAGCTTTCCCTGACAATGTATTTGTCTTTGGGAGAGCGCCCGGTAAATATGCCGGTGTCAACGGCTACGGCACCCAGGTTGGTTGCAAATCCTTTTTCAAATCCTGTAAGCCCGTCATGGGTTTCGTGCTCAAAAAGTTCAGGGTAGGAGAGGTTGTAATAGATCTCAGGTGTGTTTTTTATACCATAAATAGTAAGGTCTGGGGCTTGTGCCCGCAGGGTTTGGGTTTTTTTAGTCATAGAAAATCAGTATTGACAGCAGTTTGTGGGCTGTGTTGAACAATGTGTTTTGATGGCGCCAAAATTAAGAAAAAACCCATTAAGCCTAAAAATATTTCAATAAAAAAGGCAATGAGGTGCATCAAAGCAAAAAAAAGGCAGGGAAACCCTGCCTTTCTCCCTCCAGGGAACCGCTTACAATTTTAAAAACTTCAACACCTGCCATGCGTTGGTATCGGCTACCCTGATCAGGTAGATCCCCCGGGGCAGCTCTCTGAGCGGTATGCTACAGCCTCCAGTCTGAAGATCCCACTCCATGATAAGCTGCCCGGTGCTATTGTATATGAAGAGAATAGAATTTCTGGTATCGTTGAGTTCAATATTGAGCACATCGCCGGCCGGATTGGGCCATATGCGGATATTATTGATGGTTGAAAGATTCTCTGCCAGAGTATTGTCATCATTATCGTCATCGTCATCATCGTCATCATCGTCATCCTCCTCCAGCGGATTTTCCGGGGGGCCAGAGTAATTGCGCAGGATGGCGCCAAAGGTGCCCACAGCAACCAGAGTGTGTGGGTTTCCACTGGCACAGCGGTAGATGTATTCCGAAAAATGAATGGGATCGTATTGCCAGCTCTGACCACCATCAATAGTTTTGTAGATATACCCCATTTGTCCGCAAATGTAACCCACCTCAGGAGTAAGGAAACTTATGGAAAAAAGATCACGGTTGTAAGGCCCTCCCAGGTTAGGGATTTGGGTCCAGGTAGTTCCACCATCCTGGGTGCGCAATATGGTTTTGGAGGCACCTGAAATAAAGCCTGTGGTCGGGCTGATGAAATAGATGTCTGTGAGCCATCTGTTTACTCCGCTGTTGAGTGTGCTCCAGGTTTGTCCCCCATTCTGGGTTTTGAGGATTACCCCTCCGGTGCCGCAAATGTATCCTGTATTAAGGTCTGTGAAATGGATGCCAAATAAACCATTGGTAACACCAGTTTCCATAGCTGTCCAGGTGGTTCCTCCATCCTCTGTTTTAAAAGCGTAGCCACTCATACCTGCAGCAAAGCCCACCTCCGGTGAAACGAAATGTATGGTTCGCAAGCTTAAAGGCGGGTTTAATACCATTTGCCAGGTAAAGCCACCATCTGTCGTTTGGAGGATAACGCCATAGTTTTCTGTAGAGCTGATCCCCCCGCAAATAAAGCCCGTTTGCTCTGACGTAAAGGTCATGTCGTAGGCCCATAGGCCCGGAAAATCAAAATCTATGTTTTGCCAGCTGCGCCCGTTAGTCTGTGAGCGAAGTATAATACCATATCCGGCAGCCATCAGGGTAGTATCGTTGAGAAAAGCTGTTGAATAAAGCGAGTTGTTGGTAAGGGTTTGGGATTGGTTGCTCCATGAGCCTTGCTCCAGATCAATTACATGTATATCGCCGTAATCGGTAATTATCCCTTTGTTTGAATCGCTGAAAGCAATCCCTTTCTTCCATTCCCCTAAATAGTAATCCTGTGGTGCTGCGTGGGTTGTCCAGGTCTGGCCATCATTATCGCTGCTGTATATGGCTTTGGCACCACCCGCAGCGAAAATCCGGCCGGAGTTGATTTTGTGAAATCCATACACATTGTAGACGCCCGTATTCAGCACCTGATTCCAGGAACTGCCTCCATTGGTAGTACGAAATATGCCGCCATCTGAAGCTGCAATCATAGTGCTGGCATCAAGAATGAAAACCTGATGGATGTGCCAGAAGTTTTCCTCAGTACAAGTCCAGGTTTCACCTCCATCAGAAGTCTTGCAGATCCATCCATTATGTCCTCCTGTAACTCCAGTATCTGTGTCCAGGAAATGGACACTGTATAAGTCCGCGTTAACGGGCATTTGTATAAGTTGCCAGGTTAATCCACCATTGGTGGTTTTTAGCAATCTCCCCAGAGTGCCGGCAGCATACCCCAGGTCGGAATTTGCAAAATATACCCAGCTTAAATCGAAATTGTGCGATGTACTAAGGGTTTGCCATTCAGTACCTCCATTGAGGGTTTTTAGTATTACACCCTCATCTCCCACGGCATATCCCGTTGAGGGGTCAGCAAAATATATGTGCCTGAGGGCAGGATTTCCTTCCAGGGCGATAGTGTGCCACTTCAATCCATAGTTGTGGGAGATGAGTATTGACCCCTCAGCTGCCACAAGGTAGGTGCCACCCTCCAGATAGCATGCCGCGTCTATACCCACCAGAGGTATGTTAGGATTGATCCATTCCCACTGAGCCTTAAGACCTGCGAATTGCAGGCAGATGATGAGTGAAAGTAAAATATTTTTCATGGTGTTTGAGATTTAGGTTTGATATTCTTTGTGGTTTGTTAGCAAGTTTCTTATTTCATCAATCTCGGGCATGTGCCTGCTTTCACATGGAAACCTCCTGCTGAAAATCTCAAGGTCTTTGCGGGCTTCCTGCAATCGCCCCATCACGATGTATACCCGCATTCGGTTGATGTGCCCGGCTATGGTTGCCTGGCATTTCTCTCCTCCAGGTCTGCGAAGCGCCCTCAAAAGATGACAGGAACCTATACTTATTAGCTTGGTTATTCTCTTCAATGCCCACATTGTGTATATTCTTTGGATGGGTCGGTGATTAATCTCATCGTAAAAGCTACCCAAATGTAGTTTCACAACCCCTGAGGCACAATGAGGGAAAGCCCTCAAAAAATTTGAGTGAATTGCAATGTGTTGAGCAATGCCTTTGAGCAAAGGATGAAAGAACAAACAGAATTTGAGGAGGGGAGTGGCCCCTGGGTTTTTTCTTGCCTTGGGTTTTGGAGGTTGAGGGGAACTCTCCGGTAAGAGGATGTTCTTTTACAAACTGATGATTTTGTGTGCAATGGCAAACTTTACCAGCTGAATAGTGTTCTTGAGTTCCAGTTTTTGAAGCAAATTGTTTTTATGATTTTCCACAGTTCGGGGGCTTATGAAAAGCTTTTCTGCTATTTCTTTGAAGCAGAACCCCTCGCTTAGCAAAAAGATGATTTCCTTTTCCCGGTCGCTTATGGATGGCATCTTCTGTTGCATCTGAAGTTGCTCTACTTTCTTACGGTAGCTGCTGAATATGATGGAAGAAAGCTTTTGTCCGAAATAGGCTTCTCCCTGCATGATGGTTTCCATGGCATGAATGATCTCTTCGGAAGAAACGTCTTTGTGAAGAAATCCATCGGCACCATTTTCCACTGCCTGGCAAATGGTGTTTTCGTCCATCTCTGCAGTGAGCATCAGGACTTTTGCATTGCATTTCTCCTTGAAGAAGGGTATGAGCTCCATGCCACAAATATCCGGCAGGATAATGTCGAGCAGCACCAGATCGGGGCAGAAATTGCCCAGGGTTTGATGCAGATGCGTTGCGCTGTAGGCAATATATTCTACCGAAAAAACAGGATGACCGAGCAATATGGCTTTGATACCATCGGCCACAATTCTGTGATCGTCTATAATGGCTACCCGGGTTTGCATGGTTTTACCGATTTTGTTTGCAAGGTATGGTGATTTTGAAACAGCTTCCTTTAGCTTTTTGGCTGCTAATTTGCAGGCTTCCCCCGATCTTCTCCAGCAGCTCCATTGAAAGCATAAGGCCCAGTCCGGTACCCTTCTCTCCATCCGGGCTTACACTGGACGTGATATTTCCCTTGCTTTCCAGTATCTTTCTGATTTCCTCAGCGGTCATTCCGGTTCCCTGGTCTTCAATTCCTATTACCAGTCCGCTTCCGTTGGGTTGTGCCGAAAGAGTTACCACACCTCCTTCAAAACTGTATTTAATGGCATTAGAGATCAGGTTGCGCATAATGGTAGAAACAATATTCAGGTCGCTGCACACTTTGAGATCTGAACCAATGTTGTTTTCAATGGCCAGGTTTTTTCGCAGGGCCACGGGCGAGGCTTCCTGGATCAGGTCCTCTGCAACCTGCCTTAAGGGAATGTCTTCGGGTTTGATATTTATGCTGTTTTGCTGCGAACGAGCCCACTGCAAAAGGTTCTTCAACATATTTCTGAGGGTATGTGCCGAATGTGTAAGCTCTGAGAGGTATTGTTTCATGTTTTCCTGAGGCAGACTATCGAACCGCAGAGTAAGGGTTTCGGCCATCCTCGAAAAGCCAACGGTGGCATTTTTAAGGTCGTGGGCCACAATGGAGAAAAGCTTGTCTTTGGTGCTGTTGAGTTCACTGAGTTTTAGATTTACCAGGGCCAGCTCCTGTTGAGATCTTTTTTTGATAAGAAAACGGCTGTAAAGACCTGCCAGTGTTGTAAGCAGTATCAACACCATACCGATCATCAGGGTCTGACGTTGCCTCGCCTTTTGTAAATTCAACTCACTGAGTAGCTTTTCCTGGGTAACCAAAGCCAATTCCTTTTCTTTTTGCTCCGTTTCATATTTCACCTGAAACTCGGCCAGTTGTTTGCGTGCATTTTCGTTGAAAGCACTGTCGCGCAGCGCAACATACTCACGATAATGCTCCAGTGCGCTGGCAAAATCTCCCTTACGGCTGAAAACATCAGTTAGCTCCAGCAGATTTTTCTGCAGCATATTATGAAATCTGTTATTACGGGCAATTTCAAGGCTTCGGTTGTAGTAGCGCAAAGCCTCATCCAGGTTGTTTTTCTTCATGCTGTTGAACGCAAGATGGTTCAGTGCAATGGCTTGAGAGTTTAAAACCGCAAGTTCCTCGAATATGGCAAGTGCTTCCAGTAAATATCGCTCAGCCTTACTATAGTTTCCCATCAATGTATATACCTCTCCCAGTTGATCCATTCTGAATGCAATGCGTACCTTGTTTTGAAGCTGTTTTTCCAGCTCCAGTGAGTTGTAAAGCCAATGAAGCGCATCATCAAACTGCCCTATGTTTTTATGTACAGAACCGATGCTGGCCATTCGGATGGCTGCCTGATTGTGGTTCTGAATTGAAAGTGATATGTCAAGCGACTTGTGAAAGAATACCAGGGCCTGGTCAAAGTCGCGCCACAGCTCATATACTTTTCCCATGGAATTGAAAACCATAGAAATGGATGTCTGATCCTGTATTTGTTGGTAGATGTCAAGAGCCTGATTGTATACCTCCACTGCTTCCTGGTACTGCCCCAGGTATACATGATTGTTGCCTAATTGAGCAAGGCAATGGGCAATTTCAGCGGAGTCTCCTGTTAGTTTTACTTGTTCAAGAGATTTGGTAAGCCATGAAATTGCTTGCTGGTATTGGTTTTTGGCACTTAAAAATACCCCTTTGCGAAAGTACACATCATAGAGTATTGCCGGGTAGGTAAGAATATGATCCTGGTGGTTGTGCAGGAATTGTTCAACAAGGATCAAAGCCTCATCATAATGCCTGGCAACAAATAGAGAGTCGCTCAGGTGCTGTATCTGCTCATATTCTTTTTGCCAGGAGGGTAGTTCCTGGGAATGCAGTGGGGCGGTCAAACACAATAAAATCGCCCCAATAAGGCGGTACGTTTTCATGGCAGGTATATTATCAATAAGATAATTATTTGCCAAATATAAACTATATTACGAAACGTTTTGATTTAAATGATAAAAAAATAAGACGAAAACGTAAAATGTTTTCGATGAATGACTGGGTTGTTGTTTTTAATGTGCCGGGGCTGCTAGTCGAAGCTTCGCATGATATACACCAGGTAGTCGCCCAGATAAGAAAAGCCCAGAGAAGTGTAAAGGCTGATGGCTGCCTTGTTGGATTGATGAACTTCCAGTTTGATCTGGAAGCCTTTTTCTTTGGCGAAGTCTACCGATGCCTGTGCAAGCTTTCGACCGATACCCTTCCTTTGCAAATGGGGTTGTACTCCAAAATGATGCAAATGGATTCTGCGCCCATCGAAGGTCATCCATGAGGTTGCGGCCAACCGGCCCTGGAGGTCTTCTGCAACCAATAGCTTTCCTCCGATCTTTATGCTGTTTTCTATGATCTGCTGGTTGTCGCCACGATGGGCTCCGCCCAATCCGGTTTTAAGCCATAGGTCAAGGATGGCGGTATAGTCGCCTGGTTGGTAGTCACGAATTACAATGTTTTCCATGGCTTTGGGTTGTTAGAAAACAATGTTGCTCTGAAGGAGAGCAATAAGTGGGTCGTTTGCCTGATCAGGATACGGGCTGTATCTTGTCGGCGTTTTTGAAATGCCCTATGGCAGCACCAATAGCAGTGCAGTAGCGGGCATGACGGGGAATATGAAAATTTACTCCATACAGTTTTGAGAGCTCACTGAATGTTTTGGAAGCCTGAGGTACTTTTACCAGGTTGCCGCTGATCACGATATCTTTATCTTTTTCGTTGCGGGCTGCCAGTACAGCCATCATTCCGATGGTTTGAAAAACCATGTTCAGAATACCCCTGACCAGATCGTTTCGGGTGGCTTTATCGCTCATTTTGCCAAAGTTGGATGCTGTAAGGGTTGAGGGTAATTTACCAATATCCGCCCGGGAGATATCACCAATGCTCAGGTCTACCAGGCTCAGGTCGCCGGTTTCGGCCAAACTGATAATGTTGTCGAAATCAGAGAGGTTAAGCATGGCTCTTGAAAGGCCGATGATGGTTCCGCCCCCCACGCCTGTCCCTCCAATGTGAGCGATGCAATTGCCGTGTGCTTTAACCAGTGCAGTGCCCGTGCCCATGCTTACTATTACAGCCCTCTGTAAACCCGACAAATAAAGCCCTCCATGACCCACTGCCTTGAATTCTTCTACTTTGGTAACGGGAATTCCCAGTATTTCCTGCTTAATAAAACTGGCACCCACCCCCGTCATACGGATGAGTTCAACCTGCGCAATAGATAACTCATGGGTGCTGAGGAATTTGCCCAATGCACCCGATGCCGAAGCCACCGGGTCGCTGGCTTCTACCGACAGGGGCTCCAAAAGCTCGTGGCCCCTGATACCTACAATCTTTGTAGTGCTGCCTCCTATGTCAATACCTATGATCATGCATCAAAAGTAAGCATTTTACATAACAGTTGATTGTTGGTGTTATTTTTTGTTATATCTTGTGGGTGATATAGCTAATTATTCTCTAAATATGTAAACGACTATGAAAACTCCTGAACAACAGGTGCAGTATTATGCTGATCTTTTAAAGAAGAACCTGAAAAAAGTTGTTCTGGTTCTGGTTGCACTTCTTTTTTTGCTTACCTCGGTAAAAACCATCGGACCCGAAGAAGAGGGTGTGGTGCTGATGCTGGGCAAATACAACAGAACCCTGCAACCGGGTCTGAATTTTATCCTTCCCTTTGGGGTTGAGAGAATGTATAAAATTCCTGTGCAACGCCAATTGAAGCAAGAGTTCGGATTTCGTACCACACATGCCGATACTCGTTCCAGGTATGCAACAGGCGATTTCTCAAACGAATCTCTGATGCTTACCGGCGACCTGAACCTGGCCGACGTAGAGTGGGTAATTCAATACCGGATAGTAGATTCCTATAAGTATCTGTTTCGGGTAAGAGATGCGGAAGATGCCCTGCGCGACATGTCGGAAGCGGCAATGCGCAAAATTGTGGGCGATCGTACCGTTAATGAAGTTCTTACCGTGGGCCGCCAGGAGGTTGCCTCTACGGTTGAGGTTTTGCTCCAGCGAATGTGCGATGAATATGAAAACGGAATTCGTATCGATCAGGTGGTTTTGCAGGATGTGAACCCCCCTGAGCCTGTAAAGCCCTCCTTCAATGCCGTAAACCAGGCTCAACAGGAAAGAGAAACGCTCATCAATCAGGCACAGAGTGAGTACAACCGGGTAATACCCAGGGCAAGAGGTGAAGCCCAGGAAACCATTCAGCTGGCCGAAGCCTATGCACTGAACCGCGTAAACCGTGCTACGGGTGAAGCAGAACGATTTGTTTCAGTGTTTGAAGAATATGCCCGTGCCCCTGAAGTAACCAGACGACGCCTGTACCTGGAAACCATGGAACGCATTATTCCCAAGCTTGGAAACAAGATCATTGTGGATGAGAAAGGTACTAATGTGCTGCCCCTTCTCAATATTCAACAGCAGCAGCGCTCTCAATAACAGGAAATTTTTACAGTCGTGCAGCCTGCAAAGGCGTGAAGCCAGAGTAGTATTCCTGAGTAAACTTTGCAAGTTCCATTTGACTTACACTTATTTAAATAAAATTTATTCCGATGAAACCCAAAAATATTGTATTAATTATATTTGTTGCCATTGTTGCCATACTGGGCTACAGCAGTGTCTTTATTTTGGATGAGACTCAACAAGCCATCGTTACCCAGTTTGGTAAACCTGTAGGCGGTGCCCGCACTGAGCCGGGTCTGAATTTCAAAGCTCCCTTTATTCATAAAGTGCAGTATTTTGACAAACGCTACCTGAAGTGGGACGGCGATCCTAACCAGGTACCTACCCAGGATAAGAAGTTTATCTTCGTAGACACCTATGCACGCTGGGAGATTACCGATCCTTTGCAGTTTTTTATTCGTTTGCGCGATGAGCGTAGCGGACAATCGCGCCTGGATGATATCCTGGATGGTGAGACACGCAACGCCGTAGCCAGCCACGAACTTCTCGACCTGGTACGCTCCACCAACCGTACTCCCGAAGTGTATGAAGACTACCTTGAAGATATGGAAGAACTGGAAGAGATTACTGTAGGACGCGAGCGCATCGAAGCTCTTATCCTGGAGAGAGCCAACCAGCGCACTGCCGACCTGGGTATAAGGATTCTGGACTTCCGGTTCAAAAGGATGAACTATGTGGATGAAGTGCGCAGAAACGTGTACGATCGAATGATCAGCGAACGTAACCGTATTGCCGATCAATTTCGTTCTGAGGGGCAGGGTGAAGCCCGCAGGATAGAAGGTAACAAGGAAAGAGACCTGGCCCAGATCCAGTCGGAGGCTGTGCGCGAAGCTGAGATTATAAGGGGTAGGGCCGATGCCCGTGCCACTGCCATTTATGCTGCTGCATACAATCGCAATGCAATGTCGCGCGAACTGTATGCCTTCATGAGATCCCTTGAAGCCCTGGAGAAATCGTTCGATAAAGAAACAAGTATTATCCTTACGACCGACAGCGAATTGTACAGGTATCTTAAGTCAACCCGATAGAGGTACCCGCTCATATGCAAAACGAAAGCGGCAGGTGCAGATTCAATTGCACCTGCCGCTTTAAGGTTTTTATGGGGCTAAAAATTGTAAACCACCCCTCCCCGGATAATGGGGTTCTTTACCGGACTGTCTTTGTCAAGCAAAACATCGTACAAGATAAGTCCATAAGCTTCAGCATTGGACGATAACCGGTAACGATATCCTCCTCCCACTGGCAGACCCATGATCCATTTCCGTTCTCGTTTGCCGTCAGAGCCAATAACATTGGTTTCAATATTACTCACCTCAAATTCTGCATGAGCAAATACGTTGGGCATGAAAGTAACCTGCGCGAATACCCGATTGCCAAACGACCATGCATCAGGACGGTCTTTGTATTCGCGGTAAGCGAAAAACGGCGAAATGCCCATATCGATCATTTTGTATCTGTAGCCCAGTAATGGGGCAGCATCCACATAATAATTGCCATTTTCGAAATGCACGCCGAAGCTCCCACCTGTATAAACCTGCCCATGGGCCTGAAGAGAAAAAATGAAGGAGACTAAAGCGCAAATCCAAACTGAATAAATCTTTTGCATAATCGTGTGGTTTAAGTTCCTGCCATTACTGGCCTATACTATATTCCGGTTTCGATCTGGAACATCAGGTTCCAGTTTCGCAATGCAGCCATAGCATAATTGATGCCGGGATTGGTATTGTAAGATAAATTTACCTGAACCTTGTTGCGATGGTTGGGGAAATAACGTGATACCCCAAGGGTATATATCTCCTGACGGTTCTCAAACCATTTTATAGTATTGCCTGGCTCAACATAGGTATAACGTGCGGCCAGTTCGTAATGGGATGGAAATACATAACTGACCTGGCTATTGATGCCCCACCCGGTAAAGACATACAGGTTTCTATTGTTCTCTGTAAAGATTTTTTGATTGTTTACCTGACGGGCAGCAAACTCAGTTGCCATGGCCCAGCCATTGTATTTGGCAATCATATCAACGAAGAAGGATGTAATATCCTGGCTTTCTGGCATAAACTGGCCTCTCTGTCCTAGGGTTCTCCTTGCCATATGGTTGTAGGAAACAGAAGAGCTTATGGAGATTTTGGGAGAGGGTTCACGGTGCAGGTCTCCTTCAAAGAAATCACCATCTTTACGAAATTCTCCCAGGGGAAGCAGCTCCAAACGTGCCGTGTAGGCAAGGCCATTGTCGGTGCGGGTAATGTTTCTACCCTCGCCGCTGCTGATTGCGGTTTTCAAACGCCAAGGCATTTGGCCAAGTGTATTATTGTAATACCCCATCACCCCAAAGTCGCGGTCAATATTGAAAATGGAGTTAACGGCCGAACGGTCGGCAAACTGCAAAGACCCACTGGAGTTTACCCTTTGCCGGTTTCCGGGCAGCTTTCCTTGCCCGAAACCCAGGTAAAAGCGCGGACTTACAGTATAAAAAACCATCGCATCGCGTACAACACCAGGAAAACCAGTGGCATCCCAGTCCTGATCTCCCCTGGAAAAGGATAATTGTAAATAATATGTAAAGTTGGTTTTTCCCAGGTAGCCGTCAAAACGCAGGCGCAAACGCCTTACATTGGCCTCAAAACTCTCAGGTGTAAGGTCGGTGTGGCTGCGGGTATTCATGGCAACGCGGTTTTGCATCCGGAACCGGATGTTGATACCAAAAACCGAATCGGGGTCGAAAAATCCAAGCCCTTCATCGAAATTGATTACAGCCCGCTCATCCACCTCGGTTTGAGCGTGGCTTTGAGAGAGGTTTATAGACAAAAAGACCAGAAGGAAAGCAAGGTAACCGTGGAGGCTGCTCTTCGGGGAAATTCGTTTCATAGTACTTTCAATTGGGTTGGGTAGTTAGTTTGGGTAGGAAGTATTCTCCTGGCGCACCAGCACGTCGGCAATGTGAATCACTTTCAGGGGGAGCCCTTTGCGACTGATGGAGCCTTGCAGGTGCATCAGGCAGGAAGCTTCCGTCGAAATAATATATTCAACACCGGTTTCCATAGCGTTTTCAATTTTTTGCTCTGCCATTGCTGTGGCAATGGCTTCATGTTTTACAGAGAAAGTACCTCCGAAGCCACAGCACACATCGGTATCTTTCATCTCAACTATTTCCAGGCCCTTAACCCTGGCCAGCAGGCGGCGGGGTTCATCGCCCAGGCCATACTCGCGCAGAGCTGCACAAGAGTCATGTATGGTAGCACGTGCCGGAAAGTATGCCCCCACATCCTCTCGGTTGAGAACGTTTACCAAAAAGTCGGTGAGTTCGAAAATATGCTTGCCCAGGTTGCGGTTTTCGTTGTGCAGGGCCGAGTTGTCGAACATGCCCGGATAGTAATTCTTTACCATGGCCACACAGGAGGCCGATGGGCCTACCACCAGTGGATAATGCATAAAGTCGCGGATAAATTTTTCTGCCACACATCGTGCTTCCTCCCAGTATCCACCATTAAAAGCCATCTGGCCACAACAAGTCTGGTTGGGATTGTAGTGGGTAGAGACCCCAAGACGCTTCAGCAAACGATGCATGTTCATGCCAGTTTGAGGGTATACCTGGTCGATAAAGCACGGAATAAAAAGGCCAGCTTCCATTTCCTTCTCCTTTTTGGGGATATTGGGTGTTACTGATTAAAGTTCTTTTGCCGTAGTATCTCAAACAAAACGACGCCGGCAGCTACCGATACATTCAAAGAAGCTGTTTTGCCGGCCTGAGGAATGGAAACCTGATCATCGGCCATGCGCAGGCATGCTGTGGAGATGCCTTTATCTTCCGATCCCATAATCAGGGCCAGAGGGCCGGTGAGATTGGCTTTGAAAACAGGGTTGGCAGCTTTTTCAGTACAAGCCACTACTTTAATTCCGCTATGCTGCAAAAAGCTGATGCTCTCCAGCAATTCACGTTCGCGGCATACAGGCAACCGCGAAAGGGCTCCTGCAGAGGTTTTTATAGCATCGGCTGTAACAGTGGCACTCCCTTTCTCGGGAATAACAAGGGCATGGGCACCGGCACACTCAGCCGAACGGGCAATGGCCCCCAGATTGCGCACATCAGTAATCCGATCCAGCAATACCAGCAAGGGTGTTTCTCCTTTCTCGTAAATGCCCGGAATAACCTGCTCAAGTTTGTGGTAGGCGATCATGGCAACCTGTGCAATCACCCCCTGATGATTCTTGCGGGTAATACTGTTGAGCTTCTCAACAGGTACCATCTGGTAAGGGATCTCAAGCTTACGCACCTGCTGAAAAAGCTGCTGGAAGCTTTGTCCGGTTAAGCCTTTCTGAATCAGGATTTTCTCGGGGATGTTTCCTGCTTCAAGGGATTCAAGGATGGGTCTGATGCCAAAAATGTAGTTTTCCAAATCCAATAGGGTTATAAATTATAAAAAAAAATCTCTGTTTACCAGGCTATCTTCGCCATACATTCACAGCCTGGTTCCATGCGCTTCGGTGCATGGTGTTTCTCTCCAGTATAAAATGATTGGATGAGAATGGATTATCCCATTTGTGAAAACTGAATTGCACAGCCGGGATGTTAACCCCCTCGGGGTAGTACCAGGTTTCGGTTCGATCGGTGCGGTAAACTCTTTGGGGCGGCCCAAAGATAATATAAATCATGCCTCGGTCGCTCTGCCATCCTTGCACAAATGAAGAAAATAAAACATTGGCCTGTTCGGCTCTGGTATAGTACCTTCGGCGAAGCTCAGCAGAACGGTCGGGATTGCCAGCGGAGCGTGTCCAGAATCTCTCTGTAGCAAGCCGTGCATCGGGGTAGGCCAGAAGTGCTTCAAATTCGTCTCTGGAGCTGATATAGCGCAGGGGGCGGACTAATGCGCCAGCTGCAATCATGGCAGGGAAACCTGTATCGTTTACCAGAATCACAAATCCGTGTTGCGGATTACCGGGTTCATACAAATGATAGATGCCCTCCTGGGCAGGCGAAAATGAGGCTGCCCCACGAGTAAAATCAAGTCTGAAGGAGTTCAAAGCTGGTTTTGCCGGGGAATATACATGTGAGTCTTCAATATTTACCGAGGGAGGAAGAGGTATTTGTTGGATATGCCCGAAATAATCTACCCGCATGGAAAAACTGGTGCTGTCGGCATAACCTAACGATATAGTCTGGTTGACAGAGGCAAAAAAAGGAAAGGAGTGAGTATGTGCCTGCACTGTCATGGTGAAAAAGCCTGGAGCCATGGGACTGCTTTTGTCAACCGGCATCATGTAAGTGTCTGAAATCCGTCTGTTAAGATCTTCGAGGGTTATTAATAGTACCCCCGAAAGTCCGGCATTTAGAGCAATTGATACCTCCCGGCTGATAAGATATGGGTCTGAGGAGGAGAGCGTATCGCGAAAAGTTTTCTGCACACTGTCGATCATCTGTTTACTCTCGAAAGAATCAAACAACATACAATGCAATCTGAATCGGGCCGTGAGATGCTCCTCTCGCGATTCACGAACAAAAAGCAATTCATCAGATGGAATTTCCAGTCTGAGTATAGATTGATCTGCCGATACATGCCGTAAGTTATAAACAGGGTTGAGGAAACGTTGTTGTGGATTGTACAGATGTGCCAGGTTGTATGTGGAAACTCGCTGTGTCTGACGGCAGGCAAAGAAGGAAAGTATAAAAACCCCCAGTAATAGTGCAAATTTGGTTTTCGTCATGCGGTGGATAGGGCTTTGGTATTTTACATTCTGCACAAAAATAGCGAATTGCTGGTTGATTTTGCATATAAAACACAAGGTAAGTAGGGCTAATTCAGGAAAAATGCGTATTTTCCGCAGTTTAAAATTTGATACTTTTGAAAACAAAACATCATATATGGACAGAGATGAAGTACTGGAAGCCATAGAGCTTGCCAAAGAACAGAAGCTGAAAAAGTTAAGTCTGTCGAACCGGGGGATCACAGAATTGCCACCCGAGATTGGGCGGCTCAGTTTTGTGCAAAAGCTCGATCTCTCTTACAATAACATCCAGGAGCTGCCTGAGGAGTTTTGCCATCTTACCAATCTCAGATCGTTGTATCTCAATCATAATGAGATTCGCGAGTTGCCAGATCGGTTTGGAAACATGGTAAATCTCTCGGTGTTGGATCTCAGTCACAACAGGATTCAGGCATTGCCCGATACACTGGGAGATATCAATAACCTCACCCATCTCGATCTGAGTTTTAACAAACTTGCTCGTTTGCCCCTTTCATTGGTAAATCTTACGGGATTGAAGAAGCTTTACCTGGAAAGCAATCCCAGTGAGTTTCCTCCCGAGAAAGTAATCAAAAGAGGTTTGTATGCCACCATGCACTTCCTTTTTGGCGAGATCCGCAAAAAAGAGTCTGCCAAGGTAATTATGCAGGTTTACAATATGCCCAGAGAACTGATTACTCCTTTTTCTGAGTATATCAATTGCTTCAACGACCTGGTATCTTCTGCCAACGATCAGCAGATTCAGTTTGATGTAAAATACATCAAACAGGACTTTACTGCCAATATGGAAATGGATTTTGAGATGGAGCGGTATCTGCTGGAGTTTATGAATTACCTCAAAGAGCAGGTTGGTAGTCGCAACTTTAAGTCATTCAAAGAGCAGAGCAAGCACTTTTTCGATCTTCAGATCGTAGAATTGCGCGATCAGCTGAAGCTGGTAAACCAGTCGCTGGATGCCAAAATGGAAGACCTGAAGCAACTGCAGGATAGGATCAACTATCTGGGTAATGTGCTGAATAAAAACCAGGAAGAATAGTCTCTTAAAAAACACTTACATACCCCACGTGAATTTTTGCATTGCGAAATTCCGGGGGTATGTTTTTTTGTGTACCTAAAGCAAAGTACAAGGCAAAAATACCGGCCTGGGTTTGCAGGTTTAGCCCGGCTGCCATTGCAAAAACCAGATCGTTTGTGTAATTGTTTTTTTGCTTTCTCTCCAGCCAGCCACCATTGGCCAAAATACTCAGAAAGCTGTTTTCAGCAGTAAAGAATCGATACTCACCCCATGCTAAGGTAAAGGAAGAAGCAAGCAGCGACAATTCGTCGAAACCCTTCAGGGTTTTGAACCCGCCTAAACGGTAAAGTTGATTTTCGGGGATTTGCCTTCCATTAAACCAGCCCAATCGTGTACCGGTAGAGAAGGTACCCAGCTGACCGGTCTGCCATCGCTTTTCCAAAACAGCTTCCCCATTGATTTGAAGCCTTTTCAGAATGATGTCCTGGTAAATCTCAGGGGGGAGATTGGTGTTTATCCGAATGGAATGGTTGCCTGCAGCGGCTGAAATCCGCATCCTATAGCCTTGTTGTAAAAGAAGTCTGTTGTAGGATCTGCTTTGTCGGCGCAACTCTATACCATATAGCCTTGTGGAAAAATCCAGTGCCTGGGGTTGTGCCTGTCCTTGCTGGTAGGCCCGTGTACTTATCAGGCTACCTTGTGTATAATGCATAAAAACACCCCATTGCATTCCTGAAATGGGTTGGGTAAGCAGTGCTGGCCTGAATTGGAGCTGCAGCCAGGTAGTATCTCTTCGCTGAAGAGCAAACATCAATTCTGTACCGATGGCAAAGCGCCAAAGGTAAGGATAGGCGGCTGAAATGCTTAGCTGTTGGCTGCCCTGACCCGTTGCTTGCCAGAAAAGATCAAGGCTTTCTCCTTCACCCAGGGTATTGGCCAGGAAAAGATTGAGCAATCCGGTGATACGGGTTCCCTCACCAGCATTTTCTGAACTGCTAAACCCTGCAATACCATCGAACCGGTTTATCCTTACCTTTTCCAGGGGCAACTCAATGCGGGCAGATCCTGGTAAAAAACGAATGGCTGGAGACTCAGAAAACCGCACAAAATCAAGATCGGAGAACCGGTCGAAAAGCTGTTGTACTTTTCTTTCATCGTAGGGCATACCGGTCCTTATGCCGGAATGCATCTCAAGGAAACGCCTGGAAAGTATCCCTGGGTTTTGCAATTGCAAGGTGTCGAAGAATACAGCATCATGGGCAGATGCCCGTATTTCAGTCTTGATAAGTTGTCCGTCGATACTCACAATATTGGGCTGAAGCCGTGCAAAAGGATGTCCATTGTTTTGGAAATGGGTTAGCAGGGTGTTGCTGAGTTTTTCAAATTGTACGAACGACAGGCTGTCTGCATCGAGGGCCTGCCTTACACCGGGTAAGCCAAGTAAAACCGGTTCCAGGTTATGATGGATGATTTTGTAAAAAAATGGAGGGCCTGGATCAATATACAACACAATCCTCTGGCTGTCTTCCACAAAGGTGTCGAGCCGGGCCTGCAAAAAGCCCCTGTTGTGAAAGTCTTTAAGTACTTCTGCTAAGAGTGTTTCGTTTGATTGGCCTGGCTCCGGATAGAAAATATATTCAGTACGTTGGGCTGGTGGCTGTTCCTGTTGCTTGGCCATTCCCCAGCCAGGAGTGGTTTGCAAAAGAAAAATGCAAAACAATGCCACGGCAAGTATGGAATTCCGGAACCCCATTTGGATTTATTCTGTGTTAAGATCCCAATCGATGGGCGAAAGGTTGTGGCTTTGCAGGTAGCGGTTGGAAGCGGAAAAGTGCCCACAGCCGAAGAAACCTCTTGAGGCAGACAGGGGAGAGGGATGTACAGACTTCAGGATACAGTGTTTTTGTGCCGGTATCAGGGGAGACTTTTGTTGAGCATAGTTGCCCCACAGGATAAAAACAATGTGTTCTCGCTCATTGGCCAGCAGTTCAATAACGCGATCGGTAAACGTTTCCCAACCTTTTTTCTGATGCGAGCCCGCCTGGTTGGCTCTTACAGTAAGGGTTGCATTGAGCAGCAATACACCCTGCTGAGCCCATTTCTGTAAATTGCCGTGTGGAGGGATGGCAATTCCCAGGTCGTTTTTCAGCTCTTTGAAAATATTTACCAGCGAAGGAGGGGGAGCAACCCCGTTGGGCACCGAAAAACATAACCCATGGGCTTGCCCAGGCCCATGGTAGGGATCCTGGCCCAGAATTACCGCTTTTACCTGGCGAAAGGGCGTGTGGTTAAAGGCAGCAAAAATCTCTGCACCCGAAGGATAAATCCTGTACTTTTTCTTTTCTTCCACAAGGAAGTTTTTTAATGCAGGGAAATAGGGTTTGTGAAATTCATCCTGCAATACTTCTTTCCAGCTTTCCTCAATGGAGGGATTAATATGGGGTGTTTCTGTCATGATACAGATTAAAAACCGTTTACAAGTTGCTCGGCCAGTGATTTCATATCAAGGTTGCCAAAATTTCCGCTACTCATAAGCAGGAATGCGCTATTGTCTTGCTTTCTTTGAAGCAGTTCTTTTTTTAGTTGATCTGCCTGGCTGATTACATGTATGTTGTTGCGCCCAAAAGCCATGCGAATCTGGTCGGGGTTAAGGTCTGGCAAACGTTTCAGTTGCAATGCATGCGGATTGTAAAATACAAAAGCTTCATCGCACATATCCATTGTGTGTTTGTATTGGTCGAGGAAGTCTTTGTTGAGGCTGCTGAAAGTATGCAATTCCATACAAGCCACAAGCTTTCTGCCGGCAAACTGCTCGCGCACTGCTTCCAGGGTAGCTCTTAGTTTGGATGGGGCATGGGCAAAGTCTTTGAAAACAATGCTTTTTGGGGATTTTGCAAGAAGCTGCAACCTGTTGCTTGCCCCTTTAAAACTGCTCATGGCTTCCAGGATCAACGCAGTGCTTAAACCCATCTGTCTGCATACAGTGAGTGCCCCGGCAATATTTAGAAGATTGTGCTTGCCAAAAACCTGCAAAGGGTAGCTTTGTCCCTGCCAGTGAATTTGGGTTACTCCATCTGTAATGCTGTATTCGGGCAAATGGTAGGGGAGAAGACACAAAGAGGGTTTGTTTTTACCTTCACATAACTTTTTCAAGGTTTCATCTTCTTCACAATAAATGAGTTTGCCATTGGGTTCAATCTTGTCGATAAAAATACTGAACTGTTCAATATAGTTTTCGAAAGATGGAAATACATTTATGTGATCCCAGGCAATGCCACTCAGCAGGGCAATATGGGGCTGGTAGAGATGAAATTTGGGACGGCGGTCAAGGGGAGAGCTCAGGTACTCATCGCCTTCAAGCACAATGTAGGGAGCATCGTCACTCAATTGAACCATTACTTCGAAACCTTCCAGCTGCGCACCTACCATGTAATCGGTTTTGATGCCATGTTGCTGAAGAACATGCAGGATCATTGAAGTGATTGTGGTTTTTCCATGGCTACCACCAATTACAATACGGGTTTTGTTTTTGGATTGTTCGTAGAGAAACTCAGGATAAGAGAAGATTTTCAATCCTAGTTTACGTGCCATGAGCAGTTCTGGGTTGTCTTCCCTGGCATGCATGCCTAAAATGATGGCATCGAGGTTTTTGTGTATTCTCGAAGCATCCCATCCCATCTGGGCTGGCAGAAGACCATATTTGAGTAACCGGCCGCGCGAGGGTTCAAAAATCTCATCATCAGAACCAGTTATCTTATATCCTTTTTTGTGGAGGGCAATGGCCAGATTATGCATGGCGCTTCCTCCGATGGCGATAAAATGTATTTTCATAGATCAACTCTGATAAACAACTACAGCAGGCGAATGAATTATCACCTGTTCTTTTAACTGGTAAAGGTATTGGATTTGCAAAAATACACTCAACAACCTTTTGTTTTATTTTTAAAACAAACTTTGTGGTTTTGGTTTTTCTTCCATGAGTTTAAACGGTATCCATTCGACTAAATATTATTTAAGATATTGAATGGTGCCCACTTACACCCTATTCATTGTTTTTTCTGAGCGCTCGGTGCTCATTTGGGTTACATCTGTAAGTATTACCTGGTGGCTCACCATCCTTGTTGTGGTAATCAACAAAAGTCCTATGGTTAAATAATCCTGCAGAAAGTCCAAGGTTCACTGAGAAAAGCTACTTTGAATTTTTGTATTTTTGCATGTAGTATTGTTTAACCTGCCGCATGGGTTGCAGTGGATTTGCTGGCAGCATATTTTTTTCCAAGCCTTTCACCTGTAATAATTTTTGAGCCATTCAGGCACATAAAAGTGCTGGTGTGCACAATTGAGCAGGGAAAGATCGTAATGAATAAGAAATTTTTTTTTGATGGATCTCATACCCATAATACCGGAGAATTTTAAACTTGATGGAGGTGCGTGCTTTGGTGTGGTGCCTAAAACCGTTTGGTCAAAGCATGTTCCAGCCGATGAAGATAACCTTGTGAATATTTCTTCACGATGTCTGCTGGTAGATACCGGACAGCGTAAAATCCTTATAGACACAGGTATGGGGAATAAACAACCGGAGAAATACTTTAGTTATTTTAATCCTTTCGACCGGTTGGGTCTGCAAGAGGCACTGCGCCAGAAAGGATACAGCACCCACGATATTACCGATGTTATTCTCACGCATCTTCACTTTGATCATGTGGGAGGAGCTGTGCAGTGGAGCCGGGAGGGGCAAAATCCTGAGGCTGTTTTTCCCAATGCAACCTATTACTGCTCAAGAGCTCAATGGGAAACAGCACAAAATGCCAACCCACGCGAGAAAGCCTCCTTTTTTGTGGAAAACTATATGATATTGTTTGAAGAAGGGCGTCTGGAGCTGATCGATAAAGAAACTACCTTTTGCTCAGGAATAAGGCTTGAGATTAAAAACGGTCATACCCACGGGCAGATTATACCCTTTATTTCCTATAAAGGCAGAACGGTGGTTTTTATGGCAGATTTTATTCCTTCGGTTCTCAATATTCCTCTTGCTTATGTGCCCAGTTTCGATGTGGAACCCCTGAAAACCATGCAAGAAAAGGAAGAGTTTCTCAAAAGAGCCCTTAAAGAAGATTACATACTTTTCTTCCAGCATGATTATTACAATGAGTGCTGCACTCTTGAGCAAACCCCAAAGGGTATCCGTGCCAGGGAAGTATTTACCCTTAGCAAGGTATGATGATATTTTGAGTTCAGTAAAGTGTTTTTTAATGCGAGTATTTTGTTGAATATAAACCCCACAAAGCTTTTATGATCCAGGAAAAGGTACAATTGCTAAATGAACAGTTGAAAGACAGGAGTGCAGAGGAAATACTGAAGACCGTTTCGGATGCCTTTGGCAATAAGATCAGATTTGCCTCCAGTATGGGCGCTGAAGACCAGGTGATTACTCATATGATTGCAACGCTGGCGGTGCCTGTTAAGATTTTTACCCTTGATACCGGACGTATGTTTGCTGAAACCTACGAACTCATTGAAAAGACCGTGATCCGATACGATGTGCAGATAGAAGTTATGTTTCCGGATGCTGCAGAGGTTGAGCAAATGGTGAACCAGAACGGGATCAACCTTTTTTATCATAGTGTGGAAAACCGTAAACTTTGCTGTGGTGTAAGGAAGATCAATCCCCTGCGCAGAGCCCTGGAGGGAATGGATGCATGGATAACCGGATTGCGCAGGCAGCAATCGCCCACCCGCACACAAGTGCAGGTTGTGGAATGGGATCAGGGCAACGGACTAATCAAGGTAAATCCTTTGCTTGAGTGGACTGAAGAGCAGTTGTGGAACTATATCAAGGCAAACCAAATCCCCTATAATACATTACATGATAAGAGTTTTCCCAGCATCGGATGCCAGCCCTGCACCCGTGCAGTGATGCCCGGTGAAGATATAAGAGGAGGAAGATGGTGGTGGGAAAATCCTGAAACCAAAGAATGTGGACTGCATGCCAGGAAGCACTAAAAAGAAATTTTCGGAATAAAGCATAATGCAAGTAAGTAACAAACATACAAACACCGGATTGTTTACTATTCTCAGCACAAAAAGACTGTGCATGGGAGTGCAGGAATTTCTGAGCAAAGAAAACAAAAGGATTTTTAAAGCTCAGAGCGAAGACCTGCTTCGCCAGGAATTCAGGGAGCAGCTCAGCCTCAGTAAGAGTGCCCTTATAATTGACCCTGAAACATATCTTGCACTTTTGAGAAAAAAACAAACCCGGCTGTTTGAAGATATTCCTGCCGTTATTTTGCTGGCTGATGCCGAGGATATTGAGGTGTTGCTTACCCTTGAATTGCCCGAAAATTTTTCACTGGTGAATATGCCGGTAACCGCACCAGCCTTTTCTCTCTCCCTCAAACATGCTTTAGACAAAGCTGGCATCAGAGAAGAGAACCGTTTAGCCCGACAGCGCTACAGAAATCTTTTCACACAAAGTTCTCAGCCCAAGCTTGTGGTAGACCCTTCCAACGGGGTTATTGTTGATGCCAACCAGAGTGCCGCTCAGTTGTATGGATTGAAACTGAACGATCTTATTGGCAATACCCTGGAAACCATACATCCGGAAAGGATAGATACCCTGTTTGAGGAAATGAAATCCGTACTCAAAGGGAATAGCTCTTTCCTTAATCTCAGATACGCTCCACAAGGGCACGAACCCAAGGAACTTGAATACTACGTAAATAGTGTTGAGGCTGGGAGTAAAAGCTTGATTTATTTTAATATACAAGATAATACCGAAAGGGAAAAAGCCGATCAGTTGTTCTACGAGCAACATGAAATGCTGCGCAGTACGCTTGATTCTATTGACGATCTGTTTTTTACCCTCAATAAAGAAGGCGATTTTATTGAGTATTATCAACCCTCGGGCGGAAATCATTTCAATTTGTCAAGCGATGTGTTTGTGGGAAGAAATATTTATGATGTAGGTTTCCCCCTGGAAGTTGCAAAAAAATATATTTCCACCATTGAACAGGTAATAGAAGAAGATCGAAGCGAGCAGATTGACTATTACCTCGAGGCTTTTGGCTCGCGGCTCTGGTTTAGCGCAAGGATTTCTCCCAGAAAAAATGCATTGGGTGAAGCACAGGGAGTTACTGTGTTATGCAGAGACATTACCAAACAAAAAAAGACGGAAGAAACCCTCAAAAGAGCGCGCGATTTCTATCTTACGCTATTGGCCGATTTCCCCAATATGATCTGGAAAACCAATACATCCAAACGTGCCGATTATTTCAACAAAACCTGGTTGGAGTTTACCGGTAGGAGTCTTGAGGAGGAGTTGTCCACTGACTGGGTAGAAAAGCTGCATATTACCGATGTTAGTGTTTTTCTGGCAACCTTGCTTAATGCATACAATAAGAAGGAGGCTTTTCAGATCGAACATCGCCTTCGACACAAAACGGGAGAGTATCGCTGGGTACTCAATGCCGGAAGGCCTTTCTATAACCTGGAAGGACAATTTTCCGGGTTTATTGGATCTTGCTACGATATTACCGAAAGACGGAAAGCCGAAGAACTGCTCCATTTACAGAAAAGTGCCATGGAGTCGGCTCTGGAGGGCATTCTGATCATTGAAGATGATAACCGGCGGTACCCGGTCATTTATGCCAATAATGAGCTCTCTGCCATTACAGGTATCACCGCTCAGGATGTTATTGCAATGGATTTTCTGCAGGTAATCGGAAATCCGGTATTGGAGCAAACCCGTGAGAATATTATCCAATCGCTCAGAAATAAAACCAGCTACCGGGGTGAGATCGAATGCCACAACGGGTCGGGCAGTTCTTCATGGAGGCTGCTGTACATGGCGCCGGTAAATGATAACGGAAACAATGTAAGCCACTTTGTTGCTGTGCTCAGCGATATTTCTGAGAGCAAACTGGTAGAGAAAACCCTGAGAGAGAAAAACAGGCAATTGCTCAAAACCAACGAAGAACTGGACCGGTTCGTCTATAGCACTTCTCATGAGTTGAGATCTCCTCTGATGTCGGTACTGGGTTTGGTTAACCTTCTCGAATCTGAGCAGGAAAGCAGTGAGCAAACAGTCTACATTGATATGATCCGACAAACTATTTCCAAGTTGGATAAGATCATTCACGATATTATAGATTACTCCCGAAATTCGCGATTGGATGTTGTGTACGAGAATATCGACTTCCAGGGGGCTGTTCAGAAAGCCATTGATAATCATGCCTATCTGGAGAACTTTGGAAAAGTACAATTCGAAATGGATGTAAAAACTAATATTCCTTTTTTCTCTGATAAAAAAAGGATTGAGATCATTTTCAATAATTTCATTTCAAACTGTATTCGCTATCATAATTTCGCACAGGATACTCCATGGGTGAAGATTTCGGTTAAAACATCTCCGGTTAATGCACTGATTACCATTTCTGACAATGGCTCCGGAATACACGAACGCCATTTGCCCAAGCTTTATGAAATGTTTTACAGGGGTACCGACAAAAGTGAAGGAAGCGGAATTGGATTGTATATTGTAAAGGAAATCATTGATAAGTTACAAGGAAATATTCAGGTAAATTCGGTGTCTGGAAAGGGAACATCTTTTACCATCGATCTTCCCAATTATTCACTCAATGAACCCCGATTGCTGGCTCTCAATACCATGAGCTACCATGTGTCCTGAGATTAACAACCTTCGAAAACCCTGACTTTTTAAAAACAGTGAAGTATGCAAATAGAACGTGTGTTGCTGATTGATGATAGTGATATTGACAACCTGGTCAATAGAAAAGTGATAGAAAGAGCAGGTCATACTTCTTCATTGGTAATTAAGAAGTCTGCACTGGAGGCCTTTGATTATCTGAAACTTATTGCTGCTGCAGAACCCCAGTCTATTCCCCAACTGATCTTCCTGGATATCCGCATGCCCGACATCGATGGTTTTGGTTTCCTGGAACTGTTCAACGATCTTCCAGGGTTGATAAAGGATCAAACCCGCATTGTAATGCTTTCGTCCTCTATCGACTCAGAGGATCATAACCGTGCAATGCAGAATCCCTACGTTTTACACTTCTTCAACAAGCCTCTCAAGAAGGAGTCGGTAGATATGATACTAACTTTTTAGCAAGAATAGTATTTAGAAGAGTTGCCTTTGTATTGAATTGGCAGGACTTTGTGTATGTAAACCTGTAATTGTTTTCGTTTTTCAAAATTTATGCAGATTGGCATTCAATAGGTTTATTCTAGAGTTCGACGAGTAAAAAATACCGTATTTGCCGAAAGTTTTTTACATAAAAATACGGATGTTTAGTTCCATATTTCACACTAGATTTGATAGGACAAATTAACCAGAGAACTACACTTTAAATTAAAACATGCAAAAATGGCTCATAAGATAATAATTGTTGATGATCATTTTATTTTTCGCAACGGATTGAAAGATCTGTTGGTGGAAATACCTGATGTGGAGATCATTGGGGAGGCTTCGTCTGGCGAGGAGTTTCTTGAGATGCTGCCTGCATCTAAGCCTGATATTGTGTTTATGGACATAAAAATGCCAGGACTTAGTGGCATAGAAACCACGCGGAAAGCTCTTGAGATAATGCCTGATTTGAAAATTCTTGCCCTGAGCATGTTCGGAGAGAACGAATATGTGGAAGAAATGCTTCAAGCCGGTGCATTGGGCTATTTGCTGAAGAATATAGGCAAACAGGAGTTGATCAAGGCCATTGATAATATTGCCAATGAAAAAGGGTATTTCAGCGATGAGATCCTGGTGATGGTTACTCGCAAAGTTTTCAATGCCAAGCAGGTGAGTGCGGAGCAGTATGTTTTGGAAAGTTTTACCAAACGTGAACTGGAAGTGTTGAAACTGGTTAGCCAGGGATACTCCAATACTGAAATTGCAGAAAAACTTGATATCAGCCCCCGCACAGTTGGCGGTCATCGTAATAATATGCTGGCCAAATCAGGGTTGAAAAATACAGCTGCCCTTGTAAGTTTTGCACTGAAAAACAACGTGATCAAGCCCTGAGAATCTTTCCTGATCTCTTCTCAATGATACTTTTTCCCCTGAATGCCGCATGAGCAATACAGGGTTCGGTTACTGCAATTTTTGATTTTATATATGAAAGGGCAACCCACAAAAAAAGGGTTGCCTTTTCACAAAGACAACCCTCACACCACTAACACTGTAAAACAATAAAACCAAAAACATGAATTTCTGTTGGGCAGAAATCCAATATCATTAAGTAATCAAACAAACATCAAAAGAATGAACTAGAAAGCAACTTGCCATTTTGATTGCTTTAAACTCTGATACCTCCCCATTCAGAGAGAAACTGACGTTTTTTCAGAATGTATCCGACAACACTTGAACTTCTGTCAGCCCTCTGATAGTAAAACTTTTCGGCACTTTCCAACTGCTATTTCCTTCGTCCGATAATACTTTATCTGCTCTTTGCTTTGGGTTTTACTACCTTTGACAATCTCAGGCAAGTTGCCTATTTGATTATATCTGTCGATAGATTTTGCTTTCAAATCTCTAAAGAACGAATTCTGATCAAATATAGCCCTCATATTAACTCCAGTCAATTCGTTTATTTACCGAATTTTCTTTACGTGATTACCACAGTTTCATGCATGTCATAGAATGACATTCATTACGCCGATTAAAGTGTTAAAGTCCATCAATACAGCAATATACAAATTTATTTGGATTTTGGTTTGAAACTAAACGTAGTCTTTTGTCGGTGGAAATTTGTGAAAGTGCAATGTTTAAAACAGATGTATCAATGACCGAAAATGGTCAGATGGGATCCATTCTTATCACTATTTTGCCAAATTGTTCATGATTTTCCATTTGCTTGAAGGCAAGCTCTGAATCTATCATTGGGAAAATCTTGTCGATCACGGGCTCAATCTTGTGTTCTTTTACAAATGCAAGCATTTGCTCGAAATCCATAGGGCTGCCCATTGTTGTTCCCAGGATGGATGCTTGCTTCCAGAAAATCTTTGCAGCGGTTAATTCGGGGATCTTTCCTGCCGTACCTCCAAAAATCACAATTTTTCCACCCGTTTTGAGCAATCCCGGGAAAGCCTCAAAATTTCTGCCCGCAGCACTGTCTACGATCAGATCAAATCCTGTTTGAGCTATTTCCGCAATTTTCTTATCCCAGCCTGGCTCATTGTACAATACCCCTGCTTGTGCACCCAGGTTAACTGCTTTCTTGATTTTTTTCTCTGATCCACTGCTTACAAATACTTCAGCACCAGCGGCTACTGCAAATTGCACCAAAAATACCGCAACCCCTCCACCTGTTCCTGTAATCAGGATCTTTTGTCCTTTCTGCAGGTTGCCCCGGTAAAAAAGAGCTCTATAGGCAGTAAGCCCTGCCAGGGGGAGGGCTGATGCTTTTTCAAAACTCCATCCCTGGGGCTTTTCATAAAGGTTTCCGGCAGGAACACATACATACTGCGCAAAAGTGCCATGGCCCGGAAGCCCCAGTATGTTGAAGTCATCTCCATGAGAGTGCTGATAAGGGCCCCAGTTCAATGCAGGGTTGATTATTACCTCCTTGCCCTTCCATAGGGGATCGACCTCTGATCCGGTTTTTTCAACCAAACCCGAACCATCAGAACCCGCTATACACGGAAAACGTGCTCCCTGGTAAATTCCTTTTTTAATCCAGAAATCGCGCCTGTTCAATGAGGCTGCTTTTACGTTTACAACTACCTCGTTGGGGCCAGGTACTGGGATCTTCCCTTTTTTTATGGTACTTGCACTATCAGCACTGGTAAATACAATTGCCTTCATGATGAAAAGATTGTTGATGACTTAATGCGGTTACAGATATTTTGTGTTGTCGATAAAATTGCTACATTTGCCGAAAAAATATATTCTTGTTTTATAAACATATTTTCAGTCGTTTTGTTTGCCCTTTTTAACTTAATCAGAAAAGTGAAAAAAACACTGTTGGTGAATTGTGTTACTATGATTGGATGTCGGTGGGGATTTGATGATTTTTTGAAAGATTTTTTAATTAGTAATTAATTTTTAATCTAATCTACTATGAAGAGAATTATTACACTTATGATGGGCCTGTTTGTTTTTTCAATCGTGGCCATTGCTCAGGAGCCGGAAAGTGAGAAAGAAAGTAATTGGAGTGTTTCTGGATTTTTTCAGCAGAACCTTAATCAGGTAAGTTTCACCAACTGGGCAGCGGGTGGCGAAAACTCCTTCTCGTCTACCAGTTTGGCCCGTATAGATGCCAATTATAAAAGTGGCCGTTACAGTTGGGAGAATTATGCAGATCTGAGCTATGGGATCATCAAGATCAAAGACACTCCTATGCGGAAAAATACAGACAAAATTGAAATCTTTTCCAAGTTGGGTCGTGAGATCAATCAGAATTTCAGTTATACTGGTTTGATGAACTTCCAGTCGCAATTTGATAAAGGGTTTAAGTTTCCCAATGATAGTGTGGTAGTATCAAGGTTTATGGCACCGGCTTATCTTACCATTGCACTCGGTTTTGATTACAAACCCTTCGATTTTCTCTCTGTTTTTGTATCCCCCACAACAGGTAAGTTTACTTTTGTTACCGATGAAGTGCTTTCTGCTGCAGGTGCTTTTGGCGTTGAACCCGGCAAAAAAGTAAATCCTGAGTTTGGTGCTTTAATGCGGATCAATTTCAACAAAGAGGTGGTGCAGAATGTAAATGTAAATTCACGGATTACATTGTTTAATAACTACACTGATTCTGATGCGAGCAACCGCAAAAATACCGATGTAGACTGGGTAACTACCATCAACATGCCCATCAACAGGTTTCTTACTGCCTCTGTGGGCTTTCATTTACTCTACGACCACGATATCAAAATTCCCAAACTCGATGCTGATGGTGTGCCTATGTATTCGCGCCCCACTACCCAGTTTAAACAACAGCTGGGGCTGGGGTTGATGTTTAAATTCTGACCCCCGCAAAAAGATCTTTTTCTAACTGGAAACCTGGCGGATCATTTGCTCAAAATCCTCTTCAGAAATGACTGGAATGCTGAGCTGATCCGCTTTTTTTCGTTTTTCAGGGCCCATGTTTTCTCCGGCCAGCACATAATCTGTTTTGGAAGAAATGGATGAGACATTTTTTCCTCCATGCAGTTCGATAAGCTCCTTGATCTGATCGCGCGAGTGATTGCTGAATACCCCTGAAACCACAAAGCTTTTTCCGGCAAGTGGCAAATCAGAAGCAGGGGAGGTGTTCGTTGGCTCAAGGGCCATTCGCAAACCCGATTTTGCCAGCTTTTCAATAATGGCAATGTTTTCGGAAGAGGAAAAATAGTCGAGTATGCTTTGGGCAATACGTTCGCCAACTTCCGGAACTGCTATCAACTCATCAAAGGTACTCGTTCTGATGCGATGAATGTTTCCGAAATGACGGGCTAGCTTTCTTGCGCCAGTCTCTCCCAGGTGCCTTATGCCAAGGGCAAAAAGGACCCGATCAAAGGGAACCTCCCTGGAAACCTCCAGGGCAGCCAGAATATTATTTACCGTTTTTTCCCGAAAACTGATCCTTTTCTCTTTACCGGTCTCTTCGTCGGTAATTACTTTTTCCAGTCCCAGAAGCTGATCGTATTGCAGGTCGTAGAGGTCGGAGAAGTTCCGGATTAGCCCATTGCGAATTAAAACCTCTATTCTTCCTTCACCCAAACCTTCAATGTTCATTGCCCTACGGCTTATAAAATGTTCAATTTTACCTTGTATCTGAGGAGGACAATGTTCGCTGTTGGGGCAGTAATGCAATGCTTCGCCTTCATTTCGCTGCAATGGTGTATTGCATTCGGGGCAGATAGAAGCAAAAGCGACAACCCTGGCACCTGGCATTCTTTGACTTTGGTCAACCTGGGTGATTTTAGGAATGATTTCTCCGCCTTTCTCCACAAATACTACATCCTGCAGATGCAGATCCAGTTCACGTATGCGGTCTTCATTGTAAAGAGAAGCCCGTTTTACTATGGTTCCTGCCACCAGAACAGGTTCCAGGATAGCTACCGGTGTAATGGCACCGGTTCGGCCTACCTGGTAAATAACGTCCAGAAGCCTGGTAATGCCTTGTTCGGCTTTATACTTGTACGAAATAGCCCAGCGAGGAAATTTGCTCGTAAATCCAAGTAATTCCTGCTGACGGTATTGGTTTACCTTAATCACAACCCCATCAATATCGTAGGGTAAAGTATTGCGCAGGTTGCCTGCATGATGAATGAAATCTAATACCTCCTCAATATTGTTGCATTTGCGGGTGAGATCAGAAACCTTGAAACCCCATTCGCGGGCTTGCATCAAATTATCGTAATGCGATTCAAAGGGCAGTTCTTCGCCCAGCAATCCATACACAAAACAGTCCAGTTTTCTTTTGGCCACAAGGCTTGAGTCTTGCAATTTCAGGCTTCCGGAAGCAGCATTGCGGGGGTTGGCAAAAAGAGGTTCGTTATTTTGTTCTTTTTCCTGATTCAATCCGATGAAGCTTTTGTGAGGCATAAAAATCTCTCCGCGCACATGGATTTCAGATGGTATGTCTTTGGTTTTGATTCGCAGTGGTATGCTGCCAATGGTGCGCACATTTGCTGTAACATCATCGCCCTGCAGGCCATCTCCGCGTGTAACAGCCTGCACCAGTATGCCATCACGATAAATAAGGTTTATTGCTACGCCATCAAATTTCAACTCACAAACGTAAGAGAACTCCTGGTCAAGAGTTTTTCTGATACGATTATGAAAATCGAGTAGCTCCTCTTCAGAGTAGGTATTGCCAAGCGACATCATAGGGTATTTGTGTGGCACAGAATCGAACTTGCGAATGATTTGTCCGCCAACTCTTTGTGTTGGAGAGTCGGGTTGTGCCCATTGCGGAAACTGCTTTTCGAGAACCTCCAGCTCTTTGAGCAAAAGGTCGAACTGGTAGTCGCTTATGGAAGGTGCATCCAGCACGTAATAGCGGTAGTTGTGCTCTTCAAGCTCCTCAACAAGTTGTTGTATCCTCTCTTTCGCTTTACTTGTATCCATTTTTTTTACGCAAAAATACGTTTTTCAATCTTACAATAGTGGTTTTTTAAAGGTTGTAAGGAACTCGCAATTGTTCTTTCCCGTTTGCACTAACATGATTTTCATGCTGGTTCTTAATACAACAAAAGCCGGGCAGGAGCCGGCTTTTGTATGGAAAAAAATGTTGTTTTTGAGGTGGGCGTTTACAATCCTCCGATAATTACCCTGAGGTCCTGTGCATTGATGCACATAACCGGAATTTTTTGCTGGTTGTAGATCACTCTTTCATCGGGCGACCCAAACAGGCTCCATGTAATTTTATCGGGATCGGTAGATATGAGTATCATATCTGCTTTGATTTTGTGGGCAAACTCAACACTTTGCATCGCAAACTTACGCTTGGAGGGAGCAAAATTTTCTGTATGCGGTATGTTGTGTTTATCCAGAAGCTTTTTCACCTGGTTAAGATCGGCTTTTAAACGATTTTGCAGGTATTCATCGGGGTTTGAGTCGATAAACAAATGGAAGGTGCAATTGAACTGCTTGTGTAAAGCAATGGCCCATTTTACTTTTTGCTTGGAGCCGGGTTCAATATCCAGCGGAAATACAATGTCTTTAAACTTGGATTCTCCGCAAGGTTTTTGAACCACATATACCGGCACCGGACAGCTTTTAATGAGCTTCAGTGCCGCGCTACCCAGAAGGAATTGAATTCCTCTTTTTCCGTGGGTTCCAAAAACCATGAAATTGGCACCGATCTCTTTTACTGCCTGAGCAATGGTGGTAAAAATATTTCCTTCCCGTGCAATGTAATCAACCTCAATGTTGTGCTTGCCCCCAAGTTCTTTTGCCATTTTGGCGAGCTTTTCTGTAATGGCGCTAAGAGGTTCTTTGGTTTTTTTCAGGTTTTCACGTGATGTTTTATTGATCACATGAAAGATACAGACTTTGTAGTTGAGCTTCGTAGCCATGATGGAGGCATTTTCTATGGCCAGGTCTCCCACCGGGGTAAAGTCGTATGCAACCAGAATCACGTTATTGTTTTCGTTTTCCATTGTAGAGTGATTGTTGTATTACACAGATAAATGATTTATTTTAAGCAAGTTTGCAAATCGGAGCCAAAATACAAAAAAATATTAACAAAAACATCTGTTAGTTGTGTTTGCGGGTATTGTCAGACAAACGGGCCGAAACTTTCGTTAGATGTAGCATCCAGCAGGTTGAGAAGCTCTTTTACCTGTGAAAGATTATGTTGTTTTTTCTCATTTCTGAGTGTTTTTGCCGACTCTGTAAAGTATTCATGCTGTATAATGAAACTTTGTTGCTTCAGATACCAGTCTTTGAAGGTGATTTTACGGTTGCTGTTTTCGCTCCATTCCCGGTGCAGCCTCAGGGCTGTAATGAAGAAATCTCCCCGGCCTATATAATCAAGGTCGGCATCGCAAAGCACCATACCCATCAAATCGCGGGGGGTTTGCGGTATCTGGGTTGCCATGATCATACTGCATATATAGTCAGTCTGATCTATCGAATAGTTGAATTTTGGCAAAAGTTCTCTTGCATACTGGCAAGCAAGTTCTTCATTGTTGTCGTAGCGCCAGATGAAACCTGTGTCATGAAAAAGTGCTGCGGTCTGCAACAATACCAACTCTTCTCCTCTGATGTTTTCCATTTCAGCCAGCCGGTCAACCGACTCGCAAACATCAATAGTGTGCTGGTAGTTATGGTAATACAGACTTGGCTTAAGCTCTTTTTTCAGCTTATCCAGTACAAGATCCTTTAATGAATTAAAATCCATAGAAACAAGAATTTCCGGGCTTTGACTTCCCCATTCAAAAATAGCCATTATCTATCTCTTTAGATGGTTTTGCTACAATATTTTTTTTCACAAAATTCTGTTCGGTTTTTCGAAATCTCCGTTTAACCACTCAGGATTAATGTGTTGATATTCAATTGTGTGTTGGACACCACTGGACCTGGGGTTTCAAACTCTGTTGATAACCTCAACTCACAGGTATGCGTGATAAATATTCATTTACGTCGTTCCAGAATTTCTCGTTGGCTACAGTACCTTTGGCATCCCTGCTGTATTCTGCCTTGATACGGTTTACAAAATACATGTCGAACTGGTTTTGATGCTTGGCTTCCAGTTTGCCTCTGTATTCGCAATTGAAAAAGTCCTTCACCAATTCATAGGTTTCTCCAGAGATATTGATCCGGTTTACTTCTCCTTTTTGCTCCATCCTGCTGGCTGTATTAACACTTTCGCCCCAGATATCATAAGCAAATTTGTTTTTCCCAATCACTCCTGCCATAATATCGCCCGTATGAATGCCAATTCTAACATCACACAGCCATTGTTCTTTTTCTGCATTCTGAATAAAATTGAGTATGTCGAAGGCAGCCAGGATAGTGTCGAAGGGGTTGGTAAGGTTGGCTTCAGGTATTCCGCCGGCACACATGTATGCATCGCCAATGGTTTTGATCTTTTCCAGGCGGTTTTTTTGTGCAATTTCATCAAACATACAGAAGCTGTTGTTCAGCTCACTGATCAGGGCAAGGGGGTTGATAAACTGTGAGATTTTAGAGAAGTCCTTAAAGTCCAGAAACATGATGGTTACCAGGTCGTAATACTGTACCTTTACTTCACCCTTGGTTTTTAGCTCAGAGGCAATTTTTGCAGGTAATATATTTTGAAGCAGCTGGTCTGCATTTTTTCTTTCTTCCTCAATTTGTTTTTGTTTTTCTTCAATTTCCCGTGTTCTTTCCCGGATCTTTGCCTCCAGCCTTAGCTTTGCCCTGATCAGGTTTTTATTCACTGCTTTTGTAATGATAAGAGTGAAGCAAATAAGCACCATCAGGTAAATTATATAAGCCCAGCTTCGCAAATACCACGGAGGCCTGATCTGAAAATGATATTCTGCAACAGAACTGATATTTCCAGAAGCATCCTGACCTCTGGCATAAAACGTATAATGCCCGGGCGGAAGGCTGGTGTAATGCTTCTCATTGATTTGTGACCATGCCGACCATTCTGTGTCAATGCCCACAAGTTTGGTGCTGTATAAACTCTGCTCTGGAGCCAACGAATTGGCTATGGAATACTGGAAGGATATGTTGTTTTCCCTGAAGGAAAACCTGTGGGATATTTCCTTGATCTGATGTTGTGTATGCGGATCGGGGATCGGAACCCATTGATTGTTTACACTAATCGACCTGAGGAAACAACAGAAACTGCGTGATGGTTTTTCCGGATTTTTTTTGTAGTAAAACACCGCATCATCGGCAGCAAACCACATGCTTGTATTGTCTTGCTCTACAAGCATGTCGTTAATGGTATGTCCTGCAAAAAAGTTGTAAGCATTATTCTTTAACTGGTAAGTTTGGCGCTCAGGGTTGTACTCAAGCTTTACCACTTTTTTGTTTCGGGTATTGCGGTTTTGGATCTGAAGCCAGATGTTAAGCTGCCGATCTACTTTAACAAATCGTATAGAAATAAACCGACGTAAGAGCAGATCTAAAACATAGTCAACACTTTTAAATTCTACCCTGTTTACTGCATTGGTTCTGTTGTTGCGTCTGTGCGATGGCTGAAACTGTTGTAATCCACCTTCACTGATGAACAGAACCTTTCCGCCCAGATTAAACGCCATGATATCGCCTTTTGGGTAAAGACCGTGGGCTGCATTAAAATGCTGCACCTGGTTTCCATACTGGTTGTTGCGATTTTGGATACTAAGTCTCGAAATGCCTTCTTTACGATGCACCAGCCAGAATCTGAGGTTTTTATCTTCCACAATCTTATAGATCTCATATTGTCTGAGGTCTTCATGTTTTTCGATGAGATCCAACTGGCCGGTATTCTGATCCAGTTTAAACAACAGCAAGCCCGAACCCCCGGCAGCAATAATGAGGCTGGGGTCATACTGCGATTGCAAAACATCATAAAAATGTCCGCGATATATCAGAATGGGGTCCTGGTTAAAATGCTTAAGCCACAATCCTGAAGAGGTTGCAATAAGTAATGCTTGCCTGGGGCTGCTGGATCTTTGTAAGAGAAGTATTCTCCAGCCAATGCCTTCGATGGATTCAATTTTTCTGAAAGATGCAGGAAATTCGTTGAGGTTGTGATTGAGAAACTGCGCCAGGTTGTTCCGGGTATCCATTTCATATACTCCCTGCCATGTGCCGGCATAGATTTTTTGACCATGGCGGGCAATACTGATTACAGACCCCTTAATCCCTCTTTGGTTGTTCCAGAAGCTAATACCCAGGTTGGCGTTTGCAGAAGTAACTCCATTGTCCAGTGCGAGCCAGAGTATCTGATCTGATGATAGGAACATGCTATTAACGGTCTCGTTTTGGAGGCCCATGCTCTCATTCAACACTGTTTCAGGAATACCTGCATCATTCATTATCACTACGCCCGCATTTTGTGTGCTGAATGCGTAAAGGCCGTTTTGCAGTTGCAGTCCATGGGTAAAAATGTTTTCATGGAGAAAGTCAGCTACCTGTTGGGAAGCAAGTGGAACAGGATTAAAGTGTGTCTGATACTGACAAAACCTGTTGTTGGCCACCAAAAGCCCTTTGTTCATGCTGTACAGGAGCAGTTTTTCGTTTTTGTAGGGGAATACCCCGGAAATGTAATATCCTGCCAATGAATTTTCGGAGTCGAATCTTTTCAATTGGTCGTTCTCAAGGTACATCAGTCCCTTGTTGGGAGCATTATCATATACAAGTAAGTTGTTGTGAATGATGAAAAAGGAACTGAGCCGGCTAATATCCCACGCTGTAATGGTATCGTTGTGCAAACGAAACAGATTGTCGTAGTTGGAGAAATATACAGCATCCTGAGTGGCTTCAATTTTCCAAATGAAAGAGAATTCGCGATTCTGTGCCGGAAATAAGTGCAAAAGAGAATTGTAATGTAAGTGGCCGTATTCATCGGGTTGAAGTATGCCAAACTCGCTGTAGCTTCCTACATAAATAATCCCATTTGAATCTATCGCCAGCGAAGTGGCATACAGGTTGCCGGGCAGTCTGATCAGCCTCCATGAAGACCCATCAAACTCAAGCACACCTCCCAGGTTGGCAATGTATATAAAACCTCTGTGGTCTTCAACAATCGACCAGTTTTGAGTCTCAGCCCGATAGTCTGAATGTCTGTAGTTGATTATCAAGGGGATTCCCTCAGCCCCCCTGGTCTCGTTGCAAAAAAGGAGAGAGATCAGAAAAGTGAGTTGGAAGACCTTTGTTGTTATGCCGGGTAGGAGTTTTTTCAAATCTTTGCTTAGTGTTTTGTGGTTTTTTCTGTGTACTGATACGGTTTTTGGTTTTCACAGTTTCAATCCAGGCAAGAGTCTGGAATTAAAAAAATGATTGCCATTGCAATTTGCTGAATTTCAAACCCATTTTCTTTGCTATCTGCAAGGCGTGTAAAAATACATTTAATTGGTCGCAGATGCACCCCGTGTTTTCTCCCATTCCATTGCCCGTAATTTTCAGGGTTTTTAACTGGATAATTACAACTACATTTACACCCTGCACAATTGGGAAAAAGTTTGTTTGCAATAAACCTAAACTGCTGCCTTTGTGTTTAAATGGTTACTATGCAGTTGTTCGGAGGAATGAGTTTTTGTTAAGGGATTATCATGAGTTTGAAACCAATAAATGAAAAAATAACAGACCTAAAGGTTCTGTATGTTGAGGACGAGTTAAGTATCAGGGAGGCCGTAAAGGAGTTGCTAACCCGACGCATACCGGATCTGCTGTTTGCTGAAAATGGGGTGAAGGGTTTGGAGGTTTTTGAAAAATACCTTCCCGATATCGTAATCACAGACATCAGGATGCCGCAAATGGATGGCCTTGCCATGAGTCGCAGGATGAAGGAGATTAAACCAGAGGTAAAGATCATTGTTACCAGTGCTTACTCCGACAGCAACTTTTTTATTGAAGCCATTGAGATTGGGATCAATGAGTACGTACTCAAACCCATTACCCTGACCAAACTCTTTGAGTCGGTTTACCGATCGGCCGAAAGCATTTACATGCACCGGAAGCTTAACAAGCAATGGGATACCATCTCCAAACTGCACGGAGCCATTGAGCAAAGCCAGGGTATGGTGGTGATTACCGATCAAAAGCGCAAGATAGAATATCTTAACCCGAGATTTACTGAAATCACTGGTTTTACAGTTGATGAAGTAACTGGCCCCAATGCCCCCATGAGCTTTGATCTTTTGTGCAATTCCCAGGCAAACGAACCCTTCAGGAAGGTTTTGGAAGGGGGAAAACAATGGAGAGGCGAGTATTCGATCATTCATAAAAACGGACAATCCGTATCTCTCTTCGGAAGTCTTAGCCCTGTATTGGATATTCATGGAAATGTGAGCTCTTTTGTGCTGGTGGGTCAGGATATTTCTGAGCTTAAGCAAGTACAGGCCGCCCTCAGTGCCAGTGAAGATAAGTTGCGCAATCTTATTGAAAGATTAGGAGAAGGAATTGCCATACTGGATCTTACATGGGATTTTGTGTTTTGCAATGAAGCCATGACGGAGATTTTTGAAAGTGATGAACTGGTCGAAAAAAACATCTCCTCTTTTATATCTACTCCACAGGAGATGCAATCTTTGGCGCAAGCCTCCCGCAAACTTAAGGTCGGTGAAAAGCTCCAGCTGGAGTTGTCTATTCGTTGCAATTCAGGGTCAGACAAATATGTAAGTGTAACTCTTACTCCCCAGCTCGACAGCAATGTGCAAGGCATAACCGGCTTATTTTGTATATTTAAGGATATGACACAGGTGAAAAACCTGATAGAGGAACTTCAGGCCGCCCGCGATGCTGCTCAGCAGGCTTATCAGACCATAGAAGAGAAGAACCTTGAACTGAGCGAGACCAACAAAAAGCTCTCGCAGTCTGAAGTAAAGCTGTCGGAGCTCAATGGTATTCTTATGGAATATATCAAAGCCACCGGTAAATAAACTGCTTTAGGATTGGCTTTAAGAAAAGAAGGGTTGGAAGGAGATGTCAATTAAGCCTGATGCAGGCAATCGCTAAAGCGAAAATCGATACAACAGGCTATAATGCACCATAACGGGGGCTCTTCTTTTGCCCTGTCCATAGCCGGGAAGGTAATAGGGATCTAATTCCGAATTGCGAGTGGTGTAAAGTTTTACCCTTGTTCGCAAAGACCAGCTAAGGAAAAAATTCTGGAAAACTTCAGCTTTTACTCCCCCCGCAAACTCTATCCAGTGTGCATTAAAACTGCTTTGCCCTACGCTTCCTTCATAATCTCCCCAGTAGGGATTTTCAGAGAGGAAATAAGGAGCTTCGTGTTGCTGGAAACTGTATGCATAGCGCATACCAAAGGTTACCAGGTCTTGTTGGCGGGGTGATGGTCTTTTGAGAAGGTTGAAGTCGGGGCCGGCACGGAAAAAAAAGCCTGATGCCTTATAATCAAAGTTACTGGTAATGGTAGATACATTCATCCAACCGCCCTCCAGATTGATAAACCAGTTGGGGAACACCTCGCTATCTATTGCGAACTCATATTGTTTTACCTCTGGCTCAATAAGCCCCCTGGCAAAGGATGACAAATCTATCCCAAAGCGCACAAAAGGCTGAACTCCTTCGGTGGATGGGATTGTATCGTTGTTGGAATTGGCAAAACTGCCCAGGCTAAGGAGCAGGCTCAGCAACAAAGGGAAAAATCTTGATATGTTCATCCAGGTTGTTGATTATAGAGGTATTTTCAATGGTAACGGTATCAATGAAATTGCGACTGTAAGCCAGTCTTTCCAAGTCAAAGAATGTTACAAATCCACAATCCATTGAAATCAGAACGGGCCTTCTCTGGTAATACAGCCAAAGGGTATCTGCCACATAAGGCAGGAATTCTATAGGGTTGGCAATATATAAAACAAAAGCTACAGAATCTTTTGCCAGATGAAGCGGAAGTTCTACCCTGCTCACATTGTTTCGGTTTTCATAAATCAATACCGGATTGTCAAGCCCATGTATACTTAGACTATCAACAGCCAGGCTTCGAGGCTCGGCGTTGGCAGTATCGCGCATTGCAAAACCGATCCTGATGGGCACAGTGGCAATATCTTCGCAAACATCCTCATTGAGGCATGCTGTGAAAGGTAGATAAAGAAGAACCGCAAGCATAAGCCTGACAAGTACATGAAGGATTGGGCGAAAAGTATTTTTCATGAATGCAGGTACATTTTTATGGTTTTGCTCTGGAAAAACCGGCTTCGAAAGCTGGCAGTTTGATCTCCTCCTGCAAAGTGTCTGGTGGCAAAAGTACGAAAAAAGAGGCTTTCGGCATACTCTGCAAAAAATGTGTTGCTGTAATTAATATAATCATGGGCAACCACGGCCATACTGCCAGCAAAACTTCTTTTTTTATGGCCTCCTGCCAACCCATGCCCCTGAAAAAATGCCCTCAACAAAAACGGATCAGCTTTGCTTTTGTTGCTCGGTTTTGCCTGTAAGTGAGATGGGCATTTTTTCTTGAGGCTGGATTGTAAAACCCTTGTAAGGTTAATCTATTTCAACGCGTCCCAGGGCAAAATAGGAAGGTGTGTTCATTCCCCATTCGCCCATATCGGAAGAATCCAGGAAAAACCTTATTTCGTCGACCTCTCCCAGTTCACCCAGTTCAATACGTGTCCATTCCTGTATAATGTAGTTCTTGGAGTTATCGGTAAACCGATAATCGGCCAGGTAGAACTCTATGCTTTTGTTGTCAATGATCTGACCGTCCCTAACGCCCTTTATGGTAATACGGAACCAATCGGGGTCATTACCGGTTTCGCCTCCGAATTTTTTGGAGAACGGGTCTCCATCACGCATGGATAGTGCTGCATAGGTTGTGTTGGTTACATAAATTGCACGAATGGTTTTCCCTTTATGTGCCTCGGTAAATCTGAGAGCATTGGTGGGGTCATATTCTGAAACATACATGATCGTATAGTTCGGGTTACCTGAAAAACCTTTTCCTGGAAAAGCGCTGTATTGGTTGTCCCATCCAGGAGTTGTATTGTCAGTTATATTGCTGAGAGCGAAACCACTCCAGGAAGCCCAATCCTGGTTGTAGTCGTTGGGGAAAAACATAGGGCCGGCCTCAAAACCGCCACTGCCATCGGATCCATTCCAGAAGCTTTCGGGTTCCAGATGCTGTTGGTTAAAATCTATCACCCAACTTGGGTCGGGAGTGTTTTCTTCATCTTTCTGACAGGAGGTAAAAGCCAGGAAAGTAAGGCAAAGGATTGCCAGGTTCAGGCGCAGTTGCTTGTTCATTGTGTTGTGCTTTAGTAGGTTAGTTGAATGAATTATTGGTAATCCTTTCGCTTATGCAAAAGGAATATTATTTGACAACCCAAACTGCATTGCAGCTTTTAGCGCACAACAAACACAAAAGAAATAAGCCAGGCAAGAGATTATATCCAGTGCTTGTCTATGCTTTTATCCCGAAAGCTACAGATCAGAAAGGATTATGGCAGGTCTTCTGACTTGCTCCGTTGTTTCCGGCCTTCCCATCATGCTCCAGGGCATGACAGTGGCAAAAGGAGAGAAAACAACTTTTTGAAGGAGCTTACAGCAGCGGGAACTGTTCAGGATTTGCACCTGATTCCCTTTTCATCCGCATATCCTGGAAAGGAATAGCGAAACCATAATCGGGGCAAAGATAGGAATTATTGCCAATGTGTCCATTGGAAATGTTTTCCGAAGCAATTTCAGGTTCTGAAATAGGTTTCGAAACCCAGAGCATTGAGTTGGGCAATGGGCCGGCAATCGGGGGCCATTATATTGTTGTGCTGGTTGGCAGCAATAGATCCGCAGCCTCCTCCGCAAACCAATTGCACTGCGCACTGACTGCATTTTTCGATGTTGAGTACATCGCGTTGTTGCCACTGTTTTACTTTATCCTGTTGAAGGGTTTTCTGGGGGTAAAAGGTTCCCAGTTGTTCGCCAGGTTTGCCAACGGTTGCAGTACAGGAGTATATGGTTCCGGTAAAATCCATTGCCCACTCACTTTTGCAGGCAGGGCATGCATCGAAAAGGGGGTTGGGGAGCTTGCCGTTCTCCTGCAGAAACTTCATTACCGAAAAACCGGGCTTGTGAAACTCCAGGATCTGTGGGTGCTGCCCGATCAGTTGGTGCAGAGCTGTATAAAGTTCCAGCCTGGAGTAAAGTCTGGTTTGCCCACTCTGGCAGTAGTGCAGTTCATAGTTGCGTCCGATCTGGGTCTTAAACAATGGATGTGTGGTCCATCCTTTATCAATGGCAAAACCAGCCAGCTGGGGCAAATTGTCCAGATTGTCGCGGTCGGCTACCATGCGCAGATTTACAGGAATATCCTTTGCCAGGCAAGCATCAATGTTGTCTACAATTTGCGCAAAAGTTGGGCTGTTGTCTTTGAGCCGGCGCCTTTGGTCGTGGAAGGACTGGGTGCCATCAAGGGTAATCTGTATTTCTCTTACAAAAGATTTGTCGAGTATATCAAGATACTTGTCAAGCGTATAACCGTTGGTTACAATGGCTATTTCCACCCCTGTTTGACGGGCTTTTTCAATGAAGTAGGCTATTTGCCGGTAATAAGCCGGTGAAAACAGAAGCGGTTCACCCCCAAATAGTGTGATGTACTTTTTGCGTGAACCCAATTCATTGTGGATGTAATCGAAGAAGGCCTCTGTGATAGGTTCCGACAGAACCTGTTGCTGCTGCGGATAATCGCTCTGGTAGCAATAAGAGCAAGAAAAATTGCAGCTGTAGGTAGGGACGAAAAAAAGCTGTATTTCCTCTTTCTCGCGTTCCTCCAAATACTCAATGTACTTTAGCCTGTAGAGCAATTGTTCGCTGGCGGGTTCTGCCACGTAGCCTTTTTCTGCAAACTCTGCCGGAAACTCCTGGTCTGTGGGTTCTGTGAGCCATTTTGCTTCCCGGGGGCTCAGAATATCTGCATGACCCGAGAGGAGATTTACAACCAGGTACTCTTCACCACTTTTGAGAGGCGAAATGATATTGTGAGAGGATGGTTTCAATGGCATCAGGAGGGGGCTGTTGAATGGGCGATTGGCAATTTGTATCTATAAGATTGCCATCCCGGCGATAAGGCCCGAATGGCAATCAGCATAACAGGATCAGATGGTTTATTCCTGTCAATGATTTTCCGGAAACCTAATCGTGGCAGCCTACCTGGTTGCTGGAGATTTTGGCGCAGCACTGCGCTTGCTTCTTGTCACTTTGGGTCTTTTGTGCCTTTTTTACAAGTGTTTTCATACTTCAGGTTGTTTAGATATACGTCTGTAATTGTTTTATCGAAGATTTTTCTATTGTTTAGCCTTTGCCAAATTACGGTAATTCTGTTTAATCCGGATGAAGGATCTGTCTGGAATTTTTTATTTCACTCCTTTGATAGTAAAACTGCAAACCTTGATTTTTCCTTTTTCGTAGGGTTGGGATTCTTCCATCACTTCAACTTTTTCGAAGCCTGCCTGGCTGAGGTTGTCGAAATATTTCTGCCGCGTTTCGGCTCCGGCCCAGCATTCAGCTACGGCCTGCGGATCATTGCGGTATTCCTGAGGAACCTCTTCCAGTGCAAAAATATCGCTCACTACAAAATGACCTCCCGGCTTTAAAATCCTGTAGATCTCTTTCCATACCCGGGCCTGATCGAGGCTGTGATTGAGGGTACAGTTGGAAAGCACCACATCCAGGCTTTCAGTTTCCAGTTGAATATCTTCCAATTCACTCCTGATAAAGGCTACATTGGTTAGGTTGAGTTTGCGGGCATTGTCGCGCGCGGTTTCCATCATAGCATCCGACACATCTACGCCCCACGCAAAACCTTCGGTACCCGCCAATGTTGCCATTTTTAAAACATCGAAACCTTTGCCTGAGCCAAGATCGGCACAGCGAAAGCCAGGTTTGATTTCTGCAAAATTGATGGCACCTCCGCACGATAAACAGCATTGTTGCCCTGATAATTCATCGTATCGGTTGGAGATGGCTATGGTAAAAGAACTGGACATGGTGGGTTAAATATATAAGTATCTACATGTGAACACAAAGGTACTAATAATTCTTCCTTTTGCAAGCCTTATGAGTGTCTGGGGGTTAAGTCAGAATGATTCCAGATAAGGCATACCAGATCATGGCTACCGATACGGCAAATTTGAGCAAAGCCCCCAGCAACAAGCCCAGAAAACTCCCCAATGCCGAACGGAATGCTTGTGGGTTGTCGGCACCATTAACCTTTTCGGCAAGCCATGCACCTGCCAGGGGGCCCACAACCACACCCACGGGAGGGAAAAAGAATATACCGATGATGAGGCCCAGTGTAGCTCCCATGATGCCGTGCTTTGTCCCTTTTCCCCATTTGGTGCCCCAGACAGGCAGCAGGTAATCTACAACTGTAATAACGAGGGTAAGGGTTGCCATGGTGTAAAGAATACCCGTATCGATAGTGGCAAAACGAGTAATATGCACCAGGAGCAAGCCCGCCATGCTCAGGGGAGGGCCTGGCAGGATGGGTATAAAGGCACCTGCAAGCCCGGCCAAAAGCAATACAAAAGCCAGAATCAACAATACTACATCAAATGTCACCATAGGGTTCTGCCGGAATTAAAATGGCAAGGATCAGATAGGCAAACAATCCGGTACCGTATGCAATTGCAGCAACGGCAAATGCTATTCGAAACAAAGTTGGGTCAATGTTGAAATACTCCCCCAATGCACCGCAAACTCCAAGAATCATTCGGTTTCGGTTTTTTCTTAAACGCTTCATCTGGATAAAATTTGTTTAAACTATTGGTTGTATGCCTGCCCCGCCTTTGCAGGGGAATTTGCATGGATGATTTTGACTGTGGCGATATTCGGGTTTCTTTTTTTTGTGAGCTACGTTTTGCTCATACAAGTTTCATAAATCAACGCATTATCTGAATAATACGGCTCATGGAATGATTGCCGCTGATGATTCGAACTATATAAATGCCTGCTGCCAACTCTGCCAGATTGTCGATCTGGATCATACCATCGCCAGAGGAGCTAAAGTAAAGGGTTCCATCTATCCCTGAAAGTTCTGCCCTGAATTCTCCATCGTGCCTGATTACTAAATGTGTGCGGGCAGGGTTGGGGTAAATGTTTACTGTATTAAAATCTACCTTTGGTGCAGCAACGTTATCTTCTACCGTAAAAGACCAAACAGGTACCTCCTGCGCCCATGGCCCTTCTGTTTCAGATACTGCCGGTACAACCTTCCAGTAATAGGTAGCATTGTAGGCAAGGGCTATGTCTCCCAGATTGAAGGTATACTCTTCCTGATCTTGCACAAAATCAATCCATGCTTTAAAGTCTTCTGCCTGCAGGTTTTCGGTATCTCCAAAATAGACTTCAAAACCTGTAGCCTGTGTAAACCCTGGATCTGGAAGGTAATGCCATGAGAGCTGGGCAAGGTTTACCAGTACATTGTCTGCTCCGTTGGCGGGCACTGGGTCTGTTGCCAGGTTGGGGTATTCCGATACAAAGGCCTGGGTTGTAAAAATCCAGATCTGCACATTCTGAGCCTCTATGCCCTCTTCAGGATGAGTTGAGGGAACAACCTTCCAGAAATACTGGGTAAGATACTCAAGCTGAATATCGTTAAAGTCATAAGTATACTGGTTGATAGCGGCTTCAAAGGGTGTCCAGCTGATGTAGTGTGCTTCCGTGAGATCTGCACTGGCGCCGAAATACAGAAGAAAACCCGCCGGATCAACATAGTCGAGACTTGAGAAGTATTGCCATTGCAGATAAATAGTTTGAGGATCAACTTCTTCGGCCTCATGCAAAGGGTAGGGGTTTTGTGCGATGTCTGGCATGGCCAGGGGGAGTTCATGGGCCCCAATGTCGGGGGTCTGCAGATGGCGGTTCTTGCCATTGATATCTGTAGCTACCGCGAAAGGTTCAATGATGGGTTGAGCATTTCCGCCTACAGCGGAGGGAATGAGGACATCAACATGCAAATCATCCTGGGAGAAAAAGGGAACTTCACCGGTAAAACTATTCTGGTCGAAATTCTCAGCTCTGAGCTTATAGCTCTCCAGGGTCTGATCAACAGCAGGAGCCGAAGAATGATGCCCGTAAAAGATCAGGTGGCTGGCAGAGGGGGTTCCTGCGTAATAAATATTTCGGTCGGAGGTGTGGGCTATATTGTTGAGGTTGTTGTTGGCTTTGTGCATGGCTGCAATAATGCCGGTGGTACCCAGGGCCAGCTGGCTGTTATTGACAAAGATATTGTTGCGCAGGTCAACCGGGTCGGAAGTGTTGTGAATGTTGAGAGCAGCCGACCGCTGATTGTTCTGGGTCATGGTGTATTCGATAAGCACGCTGTTGTAAAAAACGCGGGCATCGGAAAAAGTTCTCAGGTCGATACCCCTGCTGGCTGCCAGGCTGGTAAGGCCCGAAAGAGGGGCGGAAACGGCAGAGATCATGTTGTTGTAGAGGTGAGCCTGCAAGCCGGTGGCAAAAACAAAGATCCCCGATGCATAAATGGAATTGCCTGTGCCACTGGTTTCGATATTGTAGAGCCTGTTTCCATGAACCTTGTGCACTGCATTGCGATGATTGAGGTACATGCCGAAGATGGTGGTAGATTCAGAGTACAGGTTGTAAATATGATTATTGGAAATTACTATGGGGTTGTCAAGAGCACCACTGGGCAGATCGCTTCTTGTGGCAATGGCAGCCGGAGCTGTTGCGGTTCCATCATCGGGTCTTTCCAGGTTGCGGATGTGCAAACCATCAAGGGTAATGCCATTTTGATTCCACAGAAATACTCCGCACATTACAATGTCTTCGATGATGTGCTGTCCATCATCCTCCTGTTTTACCACATTGCCAACATCCATCAGTTCAATATTGCCGGTGCCAGAGTTGAAATGGTAGCCAATTAAAACATTGGAGATGTGATTGTTTATAAAGTGGTTGTGGCTGTTGGAGCCGGAAGCTGCAGTGGTGGTAATGCCATTTATCACCCTTACGCCATTTGTTTCGTTGGGGTTATTTTTGTTGAGGGTAATACTCGTATTTCGGATGGTATTGTAACTTGATCCTTGAGTAGCACTGCTGTTGGTCATTAAAATTCCAAAATCGAGTAATCCATCTGCATTTTGAATGTCGAGCCCGTCGATGGTAATGTGGGAGGCTCCAAGAAAGGTAAAGCCCGCTTCCCCTTCACTGGTGGTTCCGCTGAACAGGACCTGGGGTTTTTGTCCCTGTCCGTTCCATTGTATAACAATGGGTGCTGCAGCTGTGCCCGAACCCGTAATAACCAGGTTGTTTTCGGGGAACGATGTATCGCCTGCAACCTGGAAGATCAACCCGTGATCGCCGGGCCCATTAGTGTTGATATGGCTTACTACACTTGCCAGGTTGGGAAAATCGTCGGAGGGAACCTCAAAAACCTCAGGATTTTGAGCTTGCAGTTGAAAGCCGGAAACAATGATCAAAGTGAAAATAAGTGAAAAGTATTTTTTTAACATAATGCTGTAGAGTTTGGTTTGTAGATTTGCCTGAAAAGGTGTTTTCTTTGTCAAAGATAAAATGACTGATCCACAATAAAAAACCTAAACATGTAAGTAGTAAGGTTGTTGTAATGTAAAATGATGTTTCTGTGGCTCCATTTTACTGAATGATAAATGCTTAAGTTCGCCAAACGGGTATGTTAAAAAACTTTTTACTGGTAGTATTTCTTTTTGTTTCTGTGGTTTGCGGAGTGCATGGCCGCAATATCCCGCAGCAGGAACCTCAGAAACTGGGGTTGACATTAAGCGGAGGAGGAGCCAAGGGGCTTGCGCACATTGGAGTATTGCATATACTCGATAGCCTCGGCATCAGAGTCGATTATATTTCGGGCACCAGTATGGGCAGTATCGTTGGCGGTATGTATGCTGCCGGTTATTCAGCGCGCGAAATAGAAGAATTTGCTCTTTCGGTCAATTGGGGGGATGTTTTTTCCCGACGCGCAGGTCTGGAGTATACCCACCCGCGCAGGAGAGAATCCTTCGGTCGTTTTATTGTAAATCTGCCCATACAAAATGGTCGTTTGATCCTTCCTTCAGGTGCTATTGAAGGGCAGCAGTTGTGGAATTTGCTCAGCGATATTTTTTTTCATGTACGAGGTGTTTCCGATTTTAACGATTTACCCATTCCCTTTGCAGCAGTGGCTACCGATATCGAAACCGGCGATGCGGTAGTGCTTAGGGGAGGAGATATAATAACCGTATTGAGGGCCAGTATGGCTATTCCTTCTGTGTTTACCACCATCAATATCGATGGAAGAAAACTCATAGATGGCGGAGTTGCCCGGAATTTTCCCGTGCAGGTTGTAAAGGAGATGGGAGCCGATTTTGTAGTGGGGGTTAATGTTGCCCAGGGCTTGCGGGCTGCCGAAGAGCTAAGAACCCCCATTGATATTCTTTACCAGTTGGGTTTTTTTCTTGATGCCCGTACTTTTAAGGAAGACAGAGCCCTTACCGATTTGTATGTTGAGCCCGATCTGCGTGCTTTTACTGCGGCAAGTTTTGGAAACGTTCAACAGATCATTGAGCAGGGAAAGCAAGCTGCCCGAGGGCAGTTGCCCGAGTTTCTGGCATTACAGCAGCAGTTTTCAAGAAAAACGGACACTCTGATGGCCGATGAACCGCTTTTTGTGCCACGCAATCTGGTTGCGGATAGTATTGCATTTACGGGGCTCTACAAGGTGAGACCCTGGTTCGTAAGAAATGCCATAGGCATCAGCTATGGCGATACATTAACCACTGCCCAGCTCAATAGTGCAGTAAACAGGTTGGCTGCTACAGATTATTTCAACAGGGTTACTTACACATTCGAGCCCCATGGCAACAACGCCAAAGGTACACTGATCTTTCACTTCGATGAGAAACCTTTCGGACGTCTGGGGGCAGCCATTCATTACAGTTCTTTTACCGGGGTGGGGCTTATTGGCAACCTTTCCACGAGCAAACTGTTTTTATACAATACCCAGGCTTATGTAAAAGCACTTGTAGGAGAGAAGCCAGCCCTCAAGGCTGGAATTGATGCTTTTCTGAACGACAGGCAGATAACCTGGGTTAACCTTGAAGGCCAGGCAAGGCACCTTGTGTTTCCGGTTTATGAAGATTTTGAGATTGCGGCAGAGTATAAACAATCGTATCTGAGAACAGAGCTCACCCTCAATCATCTTACCGGGCCAAATAGCTACCTTAGCCTGGGTACAGCCTGGTATTACCAGAGCTTGTCTCCTAACATGAGGGCGGCATTTTCGGTGAGAGGACATACCCGTTCCAATGAACTTATGCTGGGCTGGAAGCACAACTCACTCAACCGGCAGGCGTTTCCGCAAAGCGGAATGAGAACTAGGCTGGCATCACACTTTTTCTTCAACCAGAAACCATCACTTACTTTTCGCGATCCGCAAGGGAATCAGAGCAGTGAGCTCTCCGACGTTGATATCAGAATTAGTAATTACCTCCAGATATTCGCCAACTGGGAGTCTTTTCTCAGGGTAAGTCCTCGCCTTACTTCATTTAACCAACTGCAGGCTGGATATAATTTCTTCTACGACCAGCAGTTCATCAATAATTTCAACCTGGGGGGTACGTATCCTTTTCTTAAAAACCAGATTGTGTTTGCCGGTCTCAATGAATATGAAGTGCTTTCGAAAGGAATTGTTGCGGGTGCCATGGGTTGGCAGTACAATGTCTGGGATGAGTTCTTCCTCACACCCATCGTAAATGCGGCCTTGTATAATTTTGAGATGGACCGGCTGAATGAAATAGGCACAGATAACTTTATACTGGGGGCAGGAATGCATATTGGGTTTCTTTCTGCCATTGGCCCTTTGCAGGTTTCCTTTGCTTTTAGCCCACAAACCCACAAAATACTTGCATACATTAACCTGGGCTGGACTTTCTGATTGCCTTCTCATATTTTGTTAATAGCATTTTTTGTACTTTTTGTGCGAACCTTACTTAAGGTTTGTTGTTTAAAATAGTAATTTTATAACAACTGCACTCCCGATGAGCTTCCGCGCATCCCCATGCGCCTTTCTGAGTAATTCAGTACAGGGCTTTGAAATGTGTGCAATGCATGATAAACCAATGTTTAATTTTAAAAAAACAATTCTGCCTGTAAAGCTAAGAATGCCTTATGGTCTTGTTTTACCAGGTAATAACCCAAACAAAACTGTTAATGATGAATAAAATTCACGTGAAAAACCCCGTTGTAGAATTGGATGGTGATGAAATGACCCGGATCATCTGGAAGTTTATCAAGGAGAAACTGATTTTTCCTTATCTTGAACTGGATGTAAAGTATTATGATCTGGGAATCGAATACCGCGATCAAACCAACGACCAGGTTACCATAGATGCAGCACATGCCATCCGCAAATACGGAGTAGGTATAAAGTGTGCTACCATAACCCCTGATGAAGCCAGGGTGGAAGAGTTTGGCCTAAAGCAGATGTGGCGCTCGCCCAATGGTACTATCCGTAATATCCTGGGGGGTACAGTTTTTCGTGAACCCATCATTATTTCCAATATACCCCGCCTTGTGCCGGGCTGGACCCAGCCCATCTGCATCGGGCGACATGCCTTTGGCGATCAGTACCGTGCTACCGATTTTGTTACCAAAGGGCCTGGTAAACTTACCATTACCTTTCAGCCCGACGATGGTTCTGCTCCCATTTCGCATGAGGTATATCACTTCGAGGGCGATGGAGTAGCGCTGAGCATGTACAATACCGATGAAAGTATAGAGGGCTTTGCAAGAGCTTGCATGAATCAGGCACTGATGAAAAAGTGGCCCCTGTACCTTTCTACCAAAAACACCATTCTGAAAAAATACGATGGAAGGTTCAAAGATATCTTCCAGGAGATATTCGACAAGGAATTCAGCCAGCAGTTCAGGGAAGCCGGAATAACCTACGAGCATCGTCTGATTGATGATATGGTTGCCGCTGCTCTGAAATGGGAGGGCGGCTTTGTATGGGCCTGCAAAAACTACGATGGCGATGTGCAGAGCGATACGGTGGCTCAGGGTTTTGGCTCATTGGGGCTGATGACATCTACCCTGGTAACACCCGATGGAAAAACCATGGAGGCCGAAGCTGCCCATGGTACCGTAACGCGGCACTACCGTATGCATCAGCAGGGCAAACCCACCTCAACCAACCCCATTGCCAGTATTTTTGCCTGGACACGCGGGCTGGCATTCAGAGGTAAACTTGACCAGAACCACGATCTGATCCATTTTGCGCAAACCCTCGAGAAGGTTTGCATTCAAACCGTTGAAAGCGGCAAAATGACCAAAGACCTTGCAATGCTTGTACATGGCGATCAGATGAAAGAACAGCACTTTCTAACTACAGAAGAATTTCTTGAAGCCATTGACCAGAACTTAAAGGCCAGTATACAGGCAAACCCTTGAAGCACACACATTTTATCCTTCAAAAAACCAAACCCAAACCATGGAATATATTAAGAACAGATTTTATGAGGCAGCCCTCAGGAAGTATGAGGAATACGACAAACTGAGGAAAAACCATTCAGATGTGGTAGTTGGCAAAGTGACCATCGGCCAGGTTTTATCGGGTATGAAAGGAGTACCCAGTTTGCTTACAGAAACCTCCAAGCTGGACCCCAATGAAGGGATTCGTTTCAGGGGAGTAGCTTTGCCCGAGTTGCGCAAAACCATACCCCGTTTATGCGAGCATGGTGAACCCCTTCCCGAAGGATTGTTCTATCTGATGCTAATTGGTGAAGTGCCCGAGCTGGAAGATATTAGCAATCTGAGCAAGGACTGGGCCAGCCGTGCCATTGTGCCACAGCATGTTTTTGATGTTATCGATGCGATGCCCAAAAATGCCCGCCCCATGGCGCAATATGTGGCAGCAATCTCTGCAATGGCCTCCGACTCTTATTTTCTGAATGCCATGCAGGCAGGTGTGCATAAAAAATACTACTGGGACAGTACCTACGAAGATGTGATGAACCTCATTGCCCGGTTGCCAAGGGTAGCAGCATACATTTACCGCAGATCTTTTCATAAAGGAGAGCATATCGACCCCGATCCGCGGCTGGACTGGGCTGGCAATATGGCCCACATGATGGGTTTCAATGCCCCGCCACATAAAAGGCTCATGCGGCTCTATCTGAGTATTCATGCGGATCATGAGGGTGGAAACGTATCCGCTCATGCCACACACCTGGTGGGATCTACACTGGCCAATCCCTATTATGCCTATGCAGCAGGAATGCTTGGCCTGGCAGGCCCTCTGCACGGGTTTGCCAATCAGAATGTGCTGAACTGGATCTTCGATATGATGCGCGACCTTAATGACGAAGACCCTCCTGCTGATAAAATCAGAAAGTACTGCAAGAAATTTCTTGACCAGGGTGGAGTAATCCCCGGTTACGGACATGCCGTGCTGCGAATTACCGACCCTCGTTATGATGCTCAGCGCGAGTTTGCTGAGAAGTTCATTAAAAACGATAATCTGATCAACATAGTAAACAAACTTTTCAATGTGGTGCCTCCTCTGTTGGAAGCTACAGGAAAAGTGAAAAATCCCTGGCCCAATGTGGATGCATACAGCGGAGCTTTGCTCAGGTACTATGGTATTAAGGAGCACCAGTTCTATACCGTAATGTTTGGCGTATCAAGGGCACTGGGAGTGCTTTCATCGCTTTTGTTTGACCGTGTGTTTGGTCTGCCTATCGAAAGACCCACTTCCTATCCTCTGCAATGGTATAAAGATGTGGCTGAGGGTAAGATCAAGCCCAATGTATGATGTTTGGGTTTTAATCCCCGGAGTGCAGTGGCACCCAAAAGCTATTTGTTTTGATGTAAACTAACTTTGAAAATACTCTGTTTTATGACCCCATTACCTTATGATATCAGGGAGAAATTGCAAACCACCATGGGTGAGTTTACCTATTTCAGCCTTGATAAACTGGAAAAAACCGGCCGGCGTATCTCTCATTTGCCCTTCTCAATTCGTATTTTGCTTGAAAATGCTTTACGAAATTTCGATGGGTTCGGCATTACCGAAGATAACCTCCAAACACTGCTCAACTGGAGCCCGGAGGCCTCAGATAAAGATGTTCCATTCAAGCCTGCCCGTGTGTTGATGCAGGATTTTACCGGTGTGCCGGCGGTGGTAGACATTGCTTCCTTAAGAGCTGAGGTAGCGCGGAAAGGCAAAAACCCTAAAGCTATCAACCCGCTTGTTCCGGTTGATCTGGTTATTGACCATTCGGTTCAGGTCGATTATTTTGGCACCCAGTATTCCTATCTGCGCAACGTAGAAGTTGAATATGAAAGGAATCGCGAAAGATATCAGTTCCTGAAATGGGCTCAAAAGGCATTCGATAATTTCTCCGTAGTGCCCCCGGGTATGGGTATTTGCCACCAGGTAAACCTGGAGTACCTGGCCAAAGGAGTAATTGTGCGCGATGGGCAGGCCTTTCCGGATACTTTGGTGGGTACTGACAGCCATACACCCATGGTAAATGGTATTGGTGTAGTAGGTTGGGGTGTGGGAGGTATAGAGGCAGAGGCTGCTTTGCTGGGGCAGCCCATCTATTTTATCATGCCGGAGGTGATCGGTCTGAAGCTTACCGGCAAGCTGCCTTTGGGTACAACTGCCACCGATATGGTACTTACCATTACGCAACTCCTGCGTAAGCATGGTGTGGTGGGTAAGTTTGTAGAAGTGTTTGGCGATGGGCTGGATCATCTTACAGTGCCCGACCGGGCTACTATCTCTAATATGTCGCCCGAATTTGGTTGTACTGTAACCTACTTCCCCGTTGATGATCGCACACTCGATTACATGCGTAAGAGCAACAGGCCTGAGGAGCAGGTTCAACTAGTGGAGGATTATTGCAAAGCCAATATGCTCTGGCGCACCGGCAACGAGCAGATCACTTATTCTCACGTGCTGGAACTTGACCTTAGCACAGTGGAGCCTACCATTGCCGGCCCTAAGCGTCCGCAAGACAAAATCCTTCTACGACAGGCCAAAGAAACTTTCAAAAGCCTGCTTGCATCGGATTTTAAACGTGAATACATCGAACCCGATGAGCGGGCAGTAGGTCGCTGGATGGGTGAAGGTGGCGGCCAGGGCCTGAAGCAGGAAGCAGGGAAAACCCCCGAAGGACTGGAAGTAGAAACCCAGGTGGGTGCTCCCGGTATGCGCACTGTGGAGATAAAAGTAAACAATGAACGTTTTCGGCTCAGCGATGGATCGGTTGTAATTGCAGCCATTACATCGTGTACCAATACATCAAACCCTTCGGTAATGATTGGTGCCGGTATACTGGCTCGTAAGGCAAGGGCGCTGGGACTGGATGTGAAACCCTGGGTGAAAACGTCGTTGGCGCCCGGTTCCAAGGTAGTTACCGATTATCTTGAAAAGTCGGGTTTGCTGGAAGATCTGGAGGCGCTCAAGTTTCATGTGGTAGGATATGGTTGTACCAGCTGTATCGGAAATTCGGGTCCGTTGCCTCCTCATGTTGCCAAGGCGGTTGATGACAATGAGCTGGTGGTAGCCTCTGTGCTTTCGGGTAACCGTAATTTTGAAGCCCGTGTGCATCCGCAGGTACGGATGAATTTTCTGATGTCGCCCATACTGGTGGTGGCTTATGCACTTGCAGGAAGGGTAGATGTGGATCTGATCCATGAGCCTCTGGCCTTCGATCCGAACCTGCAGCCCGTATTCCTGCGCGATATCTGGCCCAGCCAAACCGAGATTGAAGATACCATGGCAAGGGTACTGACCCGCGATGATTTTGAAAAAAGCTACAGCACCATTTTTGAAGGCAACGAAATCTGGCAGCAGATGGAAGTGCCAACCGATCAGGTGTATCAGTGGGATGAGCAATCGACCTACATCAAAGAGGCTCCTTTTTTCAGAGGTATCTCTACTGAGCCTGTGGCACCTTCCGATATTGCGGGGGCGAGGGCATTGCTTGTTCTGGGCGACAGCATTACCACCGACCATATTTCGCCCGCGGGCTCTTTTGGGCCTCATACTCCGGCCGGTAAGTATCTGCTTGATAAAGGGGTGGAGCAAAAGCTTTTCAACTCCTATGGCTCCCGCAGGGGTAATGATGAGGTAATGGTTCGAGGAACCTTTGCCAATGTTCGGATCAAAAACAAACTGGCACAGCGCGAGGGAGGCTACACCACACACCTGCCCTCAGGTGAGCATATGAGTATTTTCGAGGCTTCGCAAAGATATGTGCAGGAAAACACCCCTTTGATTGTTCTGGCCGGTAAAGAGTATGGCAGCGGCAGCAGTCGCGACTGGGCCGCAAAAGGTACCAACCTGCTGGGCATTAAGGCGGTGATTGCCGAAAGCTATGAACGAATCCACAGAAGCAACCTTATTGGAATGGGTGTGTTGCCTTTGCAGTATATGCCGGGGCAAAGTGCTCAGAGCCTGGGCTTGCAAGGCGATGAAGAGTTCTCTATAGAGGGGATTTCAGAAGGGCTTGCACCATTCAAGGTACTCAAGGTAATTGCACGTACCTCAAAGGGTAGTGAAGTGAGTTTTGAAGCAACTGCCCGAATCGACTCTCAAATCGAGGTGAAATACTACGAACATGGGGGTATATTGCACTTTGTGCTGCGCGACTTTCTAAACAGGTAATCGTTTTCTGGAATTAATCCGACCCGAAAGCTGCATCATTGGAACCTAAAGATATCATGGGCAGAGCTGAAGAGATGTAAATGCTGAAAGTTCCCAAAACCAGGTATCACAAGAGGGTAGAATGATGCAGCTTTTTATTCCTTTTCAATGTATAGAATCAGCTGGTCGATCCGATCGTAAATCTGGCGGAAGAACTGATAGCGTTGTTTTTCTGAAACGCCACTGATAAGGGTAGATTTGCGGATGATATTGCTGAGCCATGCCTCGGTTTTTTTACAATAAGTATCGTTGCGTGTAGACATGGTACTGAAAGAAAAATGTCCCAGATATACAGCTTGCGTTGAACCCACATTTACCAGCACACAATTATTGGTAATCTCAATGTCGCTTACAAATACCTGGTAGTTCCCTGAGTTATCGCCGGTTTCATGACCATTGCCTTCCTGAGAGCCCTCTTCCCACATGGCTCTTGGGATTTCCTTACTGCCAAATTCAGCCTTTTTTTCAATGCTTCTCATCTCCCTGCGCAAGGCATGACAAACCTTTATGGCATCGTCGCGGGTTTCGAACACTCCCGAATCCCAGTAAAACTTTATTTGTTTGATGGTGCTCTGTATGGTGTTGTCTGTCCAGATTTCGATGGAGGGTATCCTGGAGTAGGCCTCAATAATGGCCTGCCCAATCTCAAGCTGTTCGGAGAACCATATACCTGATCCGTATTTGGCTTTGGCCAGCTCGGGGATGTTCATGATGGATCGTTTCCAGTAAAACACCTTGAAATTGGCCAGCTCAGGAAAGCAGTAATGATGAAAAACGGGTATGTCCTGGCAGGCATAAATAATTTTGCTTTCCTTGGCAGAGGAGATGAAGTTGAGTTCGTTGAGCAGGCTTTTGTGGTAGAGGTCGAAGTTTTCGGCCAGAGGTTCCAGGGGAGAGTAGCTGAAGGTAACCATCCCCGACTTTACCTGGGTAAAAGCATCAAAGGAGATGCGGTAGTGCTCGCACAAACGATTGATTTCATCAATGGTAAGCAGGGTTTCCCCTCGCATCCGCCGGTAAGCACTGTCCATGCTGATCTCAAGTACATCGGTAAGTTCGTTTACCAGGGAGGTATTGGCAGGTATAATATCTTCTATCCCTTTCAGGAAATGAGCTTGCAGCTCCCTGCTTTCGCTGTTTTTGATCATGTGTTGTGGTTTTATTGCATTTCTTCCCAGTAAAAGGTAAAAATTTTGCGAAATATACAACAAATTTAGCAAGCTTTGCAAAAAACGCAAAAATAGTCTGAAGAGAACGAAAAGTAACCCCGGTAATTTGTTACTTTCGATAAACAAAAGACCGTTGGATGATATGGGCCGTTTTTGTGTCTGCAAACCAGCCTATACCTTTGCTGAATTCTAAGGAATAGAGAGAAAATCCCTTGTGTTCAATTAAAAATCTATTGTATGAACCGGACAAAAAGATGTATCGTTTTTATTCTTCTGCTGCTGATATCTGTGGCGCATTTGAAATCGCAGGATGTGCAGGAGGATAATGTTTACCGCATCATTACCCGCCAGGGAAATGAATTTATTGGCACAGTGGTTTCCGAAAACCAGGATGTAATAGTATTGAAAACAACTGCCTTTGGAGAAGTAACCATTCGGAAGGAGGATATCCGCCGACAGGTGATCATAAGTGCAGATAGATTCAAGGATGGGGAGTTTTGGCCCGATAATCCTCAATCAACCCGTTATTTGTGGACGCCCAATGGATATGCCCTCGAAAAGGGAGAGGCTTACTACCAAAATATATGGGTGCTTTACAACCAGGTCAGTTTAGGGGTTACTGAAAATTTCTCCATCAGTGCCGGACTTATTCCAACGCTTCTCTTAGGGGCGGAAGCCATGCCATTGTGGGTGGTTCCCAAATTCTCCATCCCCATCGAAAAGAATAAGGTGAATATGAGTGCCGGAGCTTTTATCGGTACCGTTGCTGGAGAGGAAACCGGGGGCTTTGGTATTGCTTTCGGTACACTCACCCTGGGCGATCGCGACAACAATGTAAACCTGGGTCTGGGTTGGGGTTTTGCCGATGGCCGCTGGGCCGATTTTCCGGTAATCAATTTGGGTATCATGTACCGTGTCAGCCCCAGAGGATACTTCATTTCAGAAAATTACTATATAAACCTTTTTGATGAAGGCTTTGGGATCATTTCGGCTGGTGGCAGAAGAATCATCGGTACCGTAGGGTTGGATTTTGCTCTTGCCATACCTTTAGTTGCCGGAATGGACAGATTGATAGCCTTGCCTTTCCTGGGCTTTACTGTGCCTCTGAACGGAAAGCATTCAAGAGGTAACTGACACAGATACAAGTATGGGGATTGTATCCTGATCAGACAAGGTTTTTTTTGTGAGACAGAAAAATATTGGCTTTCTGAGAACACATTGGATTTTGAAATGTTGTTAGTGTTGGAAAAACTAATTTACAACCTCAACAAAAACTCATGGAAGACATTCTGAAACGATTGAATATTCATCCTGTTAACCCTGGTGCCAGCACCGGGGTTGACTGGTTAGATACCCGGGGAGATCATAATATCTCTGTTTCTCCCATTGATAATAAGGAGATTGCCCGGGTACAAATGGCAACTCTGCGGGACTATGAAACCATTATGCAAAAGGCACAGGAGGCATTTACCACCTGGCGCGATGTGCCTGCGCCGGTGCGTGGAGAAGTAGTTAGGCAGATCGGCAATGCCCTGCGCGAGCATAAAGAAGACCTGGGTTACCTCGTAAGCCTGGAGATGGGAAAGATCTACCAGGAAGGACTGGGGGAGGTGCAGGAAATGATTGATATCTGCGATTTTGCAGTTGGTCAAAGCAGATTGCTCAATGGTTTTACCATGCATTCCGAAAGGAAACACCACCGTATGTACGACCAGTATCATCCGCTGGGTATAGTGGGTCTGATCACTTCTTTTAATTTTCCGGTGGCTGTTTGGGCATGGAATGCCATGCTGGCTGCCGTTTGCGGCGATGTGGTAGTGTGGAAACCCAGCTCCAGAACACCCCTTACTGCCATTGCGACCCAAAGTATTATTGCAGATGTGTTGCGAAAAAACAATGTTCCCGAGGGAGTTTTCAATCTTATTGTGGCCAGCTCTTCGGTGCTGGGAGATAATTTTGTTGCCGACAAGCGTATTCCCCTGTTTTCCATTACCGGCTCAACAGCTGTAGGGAAAAGGCTTTCGGGTATCATTGGTGCACGGCTGGGGCGATCGATCCTGGAGCTGGGAGGCAATAATGCTGTAATCATTGCTCCAAGTGCCAACCTTGAAATGGCCATCAAGTCGGTGGTGTTTGGTGCTGTGGGTACAGCAGGGCAGCGATGCACCACAACCCGCAGGTTAATTGTTCATGAGAGCATCTACGATCAGGTGCTCAGTAAACTGAAAATGGCCTATGAAAGTGTTGCACGGAAAATTGGCAACCCTCTGCATGAAGATACATTGGTAGGGCCTCTTATCAGCGAAAGTGCTGTGCGCGATTTTCTCAATGCCATCGAAAAAGTGAAACAGGAGGGAGGAAATGTGCTCCTGGGAGGTACTTCCTACAATTGCGAAAACAGGTCCTATTGCCATTATGTGGTACCGGCTCTGGTGGAAGCAGAAAACCATTATGAAATTGTGCAGGAAGAAACCTTTGCACCCATCCTCTATATCATGAAGTATAGTACCATTGAGGAAGCCATTGCCCTCAACAATGGAGTGCCGCAGGGTTTATCATCATCCATCTTTACTGAAAATATTCGCGAAGCAGAGCTTTTCCTTTCTGAGACCGGCTCCGATTGTGGTATCGCCAATGTAAACATTGGTACTTCAGGCGCCGAAATTGGAGGTGCCTTTGGTGGAGAGAAGGATACGGGTGGGGGTCGCGAATCAGGCTCCGACTCCTGGAAAAGCTACATGCGACGCCAGACCAATACCATCAATTACAGCACAGAATTGCCCCTTGCCCAGGGAATTCAGTTTGGGTTTTAAATAAACTCTCTGGTAGGTATTTCAACCAAAGGCTCTGGAAATCCCAGGGCCTTTGGCTTATTTTTGCCTTTGGTGGTAAACCAGCCCGCATGGGATTACATTAAAACATTCTCATGCGACAGACTCGCCCCAACCTGCGGGCAGCCCCTGGCAGGAAGGAAAAGGTTGCAAATTCTGTTGAGCGGATATAACAGGCGGGATGTTGGATGCACAAATAAATCAAATTGAAGCTTCTGCATAGGCCATGGTTTTTTGTATTTTTGCCGTTGCCAGTTACTATAGTTTTCAGAACCTTCAATCTATCCTGATCCTTGAAAGAAAGCGATTCTACTCCCTACCTGAAAAAACCACAATGGTTGCGTATCCAGTTGCCCAATGCTGAAGAATACAGTAAAGTAAAGGGTGTACTCAATGAGCAGCATCTGCATACGATCTGCGAAAGTGGTGCCTGCCCCAACAAGGGCGAATGCTGGAGTGCCGGCACTGCCACTTTTATGATCCTTGGCAATATCTGTACCCGTAACTGCCGGTTTTGCAACGTTACCACAGGAAAACCCCTTGCTGCCGATCCATTGGAGCCTGAGCGTATTGCTGAAGCGGTACTGAAGATGCGGGTGAAGCATTGCGTGCTCACTTCGGTAGATCGTGATGATCTTCCCGATGGGGGTGCAGGTATCTGGGCTGATACCATAAAGACAGTAAAATCCGCCAGTCCTGCTACAACCATTGAGGCGCTGATCCCCGATTTTAAAGGAAGGAAGGAGGATGTCCAAAAAGTGATTGAAGCAAACCCGCAAGTGATCAGCCATAACCTGGAAACCGTGAGAAGACTTACCCCCGAGGTGCGTACCTTTGCTCGCTATGAAACCAGCCTGGAGGTTATACGTCAGATTTCAGCCTCAGGCATTCGCAGCAAATCGGGCATAATGCTGGGGCTGGGAGAAACGGAACAGGAAATTTTCGAAACCATGGACGACCTACTGGCTGCAGGTTGCCAGGTGATGACCATTGGCCAGTATCTGCAACCTTCTGCGCGAAATCTGAGGGTTCAGAAATATGTATCTCCCGAAGATTTTCAACGTTATGGAGAGATTGCCCGCCAGAAAGGGTTTCTTTTTGTGGAAAGTGCCCCTTTGGTCAGGTCTTCCTATCACGCTGAAAAACATGTGTAATAAAGCTGAGAAAAGAGCAGGAGAGAGCAGGGCTGGGGTAGATTTTTAATGCTATAAGATCCATAAGTTGAACAGATTAATGACCGTGCAATCACAATCTTATCCTGAATGCAAACCCCAATTGCAGAGCAGTACAAAAACAGAAATTATATGAAGAATTTTCTATGTGCGTTACTATTGGCAACCTTTGGCGCAGTTTCCTGCACCGGCACTACACCCGGTAATACCGAACGCCTGGAAGAAGACAAAACCATCATGCCCGGAGCATGGCAAACAGAGGCCTATTTTCCCTTGCTGGAAGGCAAACGGATTGGCCTGGTGGGAAACCATACTTCGCTGATCGGAGAGGTACACCTGGCTGATAGTTTGCTTGCAGCTGGTTTCGACCTGATCAGGGTATTCAGTCCTGAGCATGGATTTAGGGGTGTGGCAGCCGCAGGTGAATACGTGCAGAGCGGAACCGATCTTCAGACAGGCCTCCCTGTGATCAGTCTTTACGGTACCAACCGCAGGCCATCACCCAAAGATCTTGAGGATCTTGACATTCTTATTTTTGATATGCAGGATGTGGGGGTGAGGTTTTATACCTACATTTCTACAATGAGCTATGTGATGGAGGAAGCTGCACGGCTGGGTATCCCAATGCTGATCCTTGACCGGCCCAATCCCAACGGGCATTTTGTAGACGGACCCGTACTGCAGCCCAGGCATACCTCTTTTGTTGGCCTGCACCCCATTCCGGTTGTACATGGAATGACCATTGCCGAATATGCCCAGATGGTTAATGGACAGGGTTGGCTTGGCGAAGGACTGCAATGCCAGCTGCATATTGTACCCGTAAAAAATTATGAGCGTACCATGTGGTACGAGCTTCCGGTGGCACCTTCACCCAACCTGCCCAATATGACCAGCATTATGCTCTACCCCGGAGTTTGTTATTTTGAAGGTACTGCCGTAAGCCTTGGTCGTGGCACCGATTTTCCCTTTCAGGTGTATGGCCATCCTGATCTGCCGGCAAGTCAGTTTCCCTTTTCCTTTACTCCTGAGAGCCGCAGTGCAGCACCTAACCCCCCTCAGCTCGGAAAACTTTGTCATGGGCGCGATTTGCGTACCGATCATCCCCGGGAGCTGATGCAGATAGCCCGCCTGGATCTCTCGCATCTGCTCACAGCCTGGAAATACTTCCCTGATAAATCGGCTTTCTTCAATAATTTCTTTGAAAGATTGTCGGGCACCGATGAACTCAGAGCCCAGGTCAAAGCCGGGAAAAGCGAGGAGGAGATCCGGCAAAGCTGGCAAAGCGGACTGGAAGAGTTTAAAACCATGCGAAAGCCTTACCTTATCTACCCCGATATTGATTAACAGATAAACTCAGGGATATGGCAGCAAAGACAAGATCAGGGAAAAAGAAAACCGTTGCAGCCACAATGGCTGATCTACAACCTTTGAAGGAGACTAAAAGTTTTGGCTCTAACAAACCTCTTTGGTTTTTAATGGTGCTCTCTTTTTTGCTTTATGCCAATACCCTCGGACACCAGTATGCACTCGACGACCTGATGCTGATTCAGGAAAATCAGTTTACCCGGCAAGGTGTTGCGGGTTTGGGAAAGATTTTTACTTCCGATGCCTTTACCGGTTTTTTTGGAGAAGAGAAAAACCTGCTGGAAGGGGGGCGATACCGTCCACTTTCGCATGCCATGTTTGCCCTGGAGTACCAGCTGTTTGGTTTTAATCCCTTGATGGGGCATCTTATCAACACTCTTTTATATGCCTTGCTGGTGGGGCTTATTTTTGTTCTGTTCCGGTTGTTGTTTCCCTCATGGGCCGGGGGTAAATGGTTTTTTTCACTGCCCTTTCTGGTGGGATTGCTTTTTGCCGTTCACCCCATTCACACCGAAGCGGTGGCCAATATAAAGGGACGGGATGAAATACTAAGTCTTCTCTTTTCTTTGCTGAGCCTCTATCTTTTCCTGCAATATCTCAGAAACAGAAAAGAAAGACACCTTGTTCTTTCACTGGTGAGTTTGCTGGCAGCATTGCTATCCAAAGAAAATGCGCTGGCTTTTTTGCTGGTAATACCCCTGGTTGCCTGGTATACCAGGCAAGATACTCTTAAAGAGATTGCTAAGAGGAGTATCTGGCTGATCGCACCTGTACTGGTATTTTTTGTGCTCAGGTACAATGCGTTGGGGTTTTGGCTGGGTGCGGGCATTGAGTCCGGTGAGTTGCTCAACAATCCCTTCCTTGAGGCAAGTCCTGCTCAGAAATATGCCACCATATTCCTTACTTTGGGCCATTACATCCGCCTGCTTTTACTGCCACACCCTCTTACACACGATTACTATCCTTACCATATTGCATTGGTGGGATGGACTGATTTCAGGGCCTGGGCCTCACTGTTGCTTTATGTGGCGTTGGGAATTCTTGCATTGCGCTCATTAAAGAATCGCGAAGTATATGGACTGGGAATTTGGTTTTACCTGCTCACGCTTTTCCTGGTTTCCAATTTGCCCGTTTCCATTGGTGCTTTCATGAACGAACGTTTTGTGTTTATGCCATCTCTTGGGTTCTGCCTTCTGCTGGCCTGGGGGTTTTACAAGCTCATCCACAATGAGAAAAAGCCCGTGCTGAAATATCTTTCCATTGTAGTGCTGGCAGCAATTGTTCTGGGTTTCTCAGGTAAAACCATCTCGCGCAACCGTGCCTGGGAAAATGATATTACACTCTTCCTTACCGATGTTGAGGTTTCAGCTAACAGTGCCAAAGTAAATGTTTCGGCAGGGGGGAAGCTTATAGAGAAAGCTATGGAAACGCAGTCTGCATTGCAGCGTGAGGAATTGCTGTCGCAGGCAGTGTTTTATCTTGAACGAGGTTTGAATATTCATCCAGGTTATTCGGCAGGTTGGTTGCTATTAGGCAATGCACGACTGCATCAACGTAATTTCGAAGCAGCCCTGACAGCCTACAGGCAAACTTTACTCTTGTCGCCTGGCTATCCGTTTGCCTTGACCAATTTGCTGGCCCTGGCACAACAGGCCATTGCCGACAAACAGCCTGAGCCAGCCCGGGAAGCACTTGCATTGCTGCAAGCGCCCCGCAATGCAGAGGTTTGGTATCTGAAGGGGCTTGTGAGCGAGCTTACCGGAGAATATTCAGCAGCTCTGGTGCATCTGCAACACACCATTGAGCTTGATGATCAGCATTTTCGTGCCTGGCGCAAGATGGGTGAAATTTGGGGCCGCAACATGGGCAATATTGAACGCTCCATTGAAATGCTCCAACGTGCTTACCAGATCAATCCGTCTGATGAAACTACCCTTGAAAACCTGGGTGTAGCATGGGGTATTGCGCGCAATTTCGAAAAGTCTCTGGAGTACTTTTATCTGGCTCTTGAGCAAAAACCCGGTAATGCCCAAATCCTGATGAACATCTCTTTTACCTACCGCAATATGGGCAACCCTGCCAAAGCACAGGAATACCTGCAGCGCAGCCAGCAGGGGGGGAGTTAAAGTACCATCGAAAAGGCTTTAGCAATTCAATTTAAATTGTATCTATTACTCTGTACTTATAGCCGTACTTCCAGCTCCACCGGCTTCTAAAAACACATAGGTTCGGTCTTTCTGATAAACAGTGCGCAAAAAGGAGGCAAACTCATTGAATTTTTCAGGCTCGTGGTATCCGGCCCGTAGTAGAAATCTGCGTTTTACCTCCAGGTGATGGTTTTCTGCATTGAAGGTAAACTCCAGCCTGTATTCTCCAAAGGGTGTTTCCAGCAACACATTCTCTGGTAAGTGAGAAATGGAAAAATGCAAGGGAAGACGCCAGTGTATTGTATCAATATAGACCCCAGTACTACCCAACTCCAGTGGGTTGATGCGGTTTTCTGCAAAGGGTGGCGGAGGGAAGGCCTGGTGTAGAACTACGGGCTGCAAAAGGAAACGATTGCCTGCGCGCCGCATAAAATGCATGGCTTCCATTTGGGCGTTCTTTTCAACTAAGGGTTCGGGAAGATGACGAAAGATGTATTCAAGATGGTTTACCCTTACATCGGCCATATCGGTAGTGTGCAGCAGAAATTCCCTTTGGTCATGAGGGCTGTACATGCCAAAGAAAGCTCGATCTTCGAAGTTGAGCCCCTCAAAGGTTTTGTGTAGTGTAAACTCCACATGACCTTCTTCTTTAAACCCGGCATGCACAACCTGTGTTGTCCTGCTTTGCTCCTGTACAAAAGGGGGAGTTCTGGTAAGCACCCCGCCTTCGGGAGTTACGACCAGCACATACCGGTCGGAATTCGACGAACCGATATATCCGGGAGGGAATTGAGAAACGGTAGTCTCAAGCCATAGAGTGTCCTGCCCAAGGGGCACACACAGTATGGCATGGTTGAAATAGTTGTGAGGGAATTCAGGGTCTACAGGCAGATAATCTGAACCACTGAAGATAAGAGTGTAATAGGAAGGAATGCCCAGGTGGGCCAACAAGGCTTGTGTGAGATTCGAAAGGGCTTTGCAATCACCAAACTGGTTGCGTAATACCCCACGTGCTGTCTCTGGTTGAAATCCTCCAATGCCCAGGTTAATGCTTACATACCGTGTTTGATCCTGCACATATTGGTGCACTCTCTTAATGATCTCGAGGGTATCGGTAAGGTCTGCTGTAAGATTTCTGATCTCACGGCGTACCCTGATAGGTAAGCCTTGTCGACCTTTGTTCAGTTTATTGATCCATTGGCCAAACTCCTCCCAGCTTTGCATGCTGCCTGTGTACCCCCCGTAATTGAAATCATCGGGGCTGATAATGATATGTGGAGCCAGCCGGAACCATTGCGGCATAAAGGGTTCGTCTTTCAACGCAGCAATATTTTCCAGTTGCCAGAAGTGTTTTCTTTTTTTGTTCTCCATTTCGGTAATCATAGGTGCAGTTAGCTGATCACCTGTCTCTTTGTGCCGGAAACTCATGGCAAGGGGTGTAATAATCCGTAGACTTGCGTTTTCCACAGAAACTTCCAGATTGGATAAGGGAGACCAAATCTGGTTGAGATAATTTATTGTTGAATACACCTCATAGACGTACTCTATGGTAAAGGGGAACTGGTTAGTGCGTATATCTGTGGTGATAAATTCTATATCGCTGTATACAGAATAACCGGTATGGAGGTTTTGGGTAGACAGTTCTTCTGCTCCCAGCTCTCTGATCATTGTACCTTCCTGATCATACAGGATGGCTCTGATTCTTCTGGGCCTTCTGAAGGAGTCTCTTGCAATATGAATGTCGGCCAATGACAAACCTCTGGGCTCCAGTATGGTGATAGCTTTTTTCTGTCGAAGTACAGAGTTGTTGTCTGCAATGATCTCTACCTCCGTGTGGTACTCCCGGATTACAGCAACGGCATTTTCCAGCAGGCTGGGGGCAATGGAAGAAACAGAGTATTCCTGAGCCCAAAGAGGGATTTGCAGATATAATAAAGAGATCAGAAGGATGGATTGGATTGTTTTCGGGATGTGCATGGCAAAGAGTTTGGAAAGAGAAGAGTTTTGCTGTTTTTTTAGTGTTTAACGTGGTTGAGCTCCAGCGCAGGTTCGCTATCGATTGTCACTTAATTCGCAAGAATGTTTGTTTCAGCAGAATTCTCCTGGTCTGATACCTCAAATACAATACTGTCGGTATTATTGAACAGTCTGCGCAGAGCAAATTCACGAAAATCAGCATATTGGTCAACCTCAATACGTCTGAAATCTCTTTGGGTATGTGTGTATACCTCCACACGGTTTTCGCTGTGGTTCCACCTGTAGTTGTAAGCAAATCCCTGCCAGCTGTCAGAAACATGATCAGGTATGTAGGTCAGATTGTAGTTGTCCGGATAAGTAAGATGCATGCTTACCTGAGAATCTGTAAGGTAATTGAAAACCACCGGCGATTGCCGCTCCAGAGCTTTGAAGGGATTTTCTTCAAGAGTTTTTATAAGCAACGAGGGTAGAATCACCTCATGGGCTGTCAGCTGAGCATAAGCTGGGATAAAAAGATCGGCCTTTACATGCAAGGGTTCAGAAGTGTTCGTGTTGGTATTTATGGATCTGTTGGTAAACTGCAGGCCTGTGTCGGTTTCCATAAACTGCCAGTACCCTTCCTCTCCAAAAAGACTTAAAAGGTTGGCCCATGTGAATTTTCCGAAGTCTTCAATGAAAAGCTCCATGGTTCCTGAAAGATCGCCATTGGGATGCAGCTGGATATGGAAATGTCTTTTCTCTTTCATGGTAAAGTTTTGTTCCAGACAAACCCATTGGGTAAGCGCCTCATCGACTTGCAATCCTTTACCATTGATGGCTCTTTCAGGAATAAAGCCAGGCATGGGAACCATTGCTGAGGCATCCAGAAGAATCTCACCGCCTGGCAATGACCGGTCGGTAACTCTTACAATAAGATAATTCCATTGCTGGGTGCCGGGCATTTCTTTACGTACCCTACCGTTGTCGAGGGTGCTTAGCAATACCGGGAAAGTGTTAAAACCCATCTTCCGGAGCAATGCCATGAGCAAAAGGTTAACTTCAGCAATATTTCCATAACCCAGCTCCAGAACATCTTCAGGAGTTGCACCAGGTTGAATAGTGGTCCGGCCATTCCAGCTTACCCGGCTATGAACCTGCTCAAAAGCCCAGTTTATGTGGTTTCCGGGGGCAACTCCGGCGGTGTCGGCAAGCCATGGCGTAACAGCTTCCAGGGCCAGTTTATAATAAGCACTGAAGGCAGGGTAACGCAGAATTTTTTTGTTGATCCTTGCCCAGGTGGCCAGTGTATCTTCCTCGCTCCAATCCCATTTCGATGGATTTTCCTCCGAAAAAAGGTATAGCAGGCCACCCACGTAATTGACAGATTGATCGGCAAAGGGCTCTGTTCTGATGGCAGGAATATCGCGCATCACATAGGTTCTTTTCATGCTGTTATCGCTAAAACGATGGCTGTACCTGGTATAGGTGCCGTCGCGCATTTGCAGGGGGAGATGTATTACGTAGCGCGATGGAACAATCTCAATACGGGTTATATTAGGCTCCATAAGACCTGTTGTTCCTATCTGATGTTGCAGGAAGGAAGGTTGTTTTAAATTGAGCATGGCAAACACCACCGGTATTTCCTTCTGAAAAGTCCAGTGCCTGGGCTCCAGGCGGAAGTCGGATACCTTCTCGTAGGTGTATTCTATTACACTGCCCACCTTTACGCCCGGTAAGGCAAAAACCATATGATGCCAGTGGTTGCCAACTGAGTTTACAAAGCCCTGGTGTTTTCTAACGCGATGTCTTTGTATTCTGTTTCCCTGCAGGTTGTAAATATTGGCCTGAAAGGATACGATCGATTCTCCCGAGCCCTGCATGTTGAAAAATGGAATGGAAACATCTCCATATTGCAAACCGCTTTCGCGCAAAATGATCATTCTCTTTTTTACTGTTGTACTGAATAGCAGATCGCTGCGATGTCTTTTGGTATACCCATAGTCGGTGATGTAACTTATGATCACGGCAGAGGCATCAGGATACTTCTGCTGGTAATATTCAAGGTTCATGTCGGATGGAGAAATGATGCCCATATCGAAATTGTCCTGGGCTTGCACCTGTAATGCCATCAGGGCTAAAAAAATATACTGGCATAGCAATCGAAGGGTTTTCATGCTTTTAGTATTATGGGTTTTGGCTGTAGGTTTGGTGTTGACATATAAAGACAAACCGTTTTGCAATATATGGAAAAAATGTTTTCATGCCACACAAATAACTTATTTGGAGGCAATCTAAATATCGTGAATACCCGAAGGGCATGCCGATGAAACGAACATGTTTGCGAATTAACCACAAACACCTATGAACCGATACCGCATCTGCGGCAGAGCTCGGCGAAGCCAAAATAGCAAACATGCAGTTCTCCCGCATAAGCGGGGCAGGCATACGAACTATTAAAAACAAATTATTTACGGATGAAAAATTGTAATTTCGCTGCAAGTACAGGCAGACCCATCCTTTTTGCCAGGGGAAGCCACTGGTAACCAATGAATGTAAATGGAACTTGAAGGTTTAAAAGATAACACATTGCAAGGATTGTGGCAATGGTTTACGGAGTATGTAAGTAAAGAAAGCAACCCTCAGGAGGCTCGTGCCATGGGGCGTTTGGTGTTCGAAGAAGTATTCGGAATAACGCCTGCCCGCTTTGCCCTTGAGCGCGATATGCGTATGAGCGAGTCGCAGATTGTGGAGTTGTGGAGGGTGATCAGAAAGCTTAAAAACCAGGTACCGTTGCAATACATCCTTGGGAAAGCATGGTTCCGCGAACTGGTGCTTAAAGTTGATTATGGTGTGCTGATACCCAGGGGCGAGACAGAGGAACTGGTGCAATGGGTACTGGATGATTGCTCTTTACTGCCCCAGTCGCAACCCTTACAGATTTGGGATGTGGGCACCGGAAGCGGTTGTATAGCATTAAGCATTGCATACGAAAAAACCAATGCAAGGGTATGGGCGAGCGATTGCAGCGAGGCCGCTCTTTCCATTGCCATGGACAATGCTGCCACACTTGGATTATCGGTAAACTTCTTTTTGCACGATTTGCTTAATGACCCCTTGTCAGCGCAAAAATTCCATTGCATTGTGAGCAATCCTCCCTATGTTCGGCACCAGGAAAAGCCACTGATGCAGAAAAATGTACTTGACCATGAGCCCCATTCAGCACTTTTTGTTCCAGATCAGGATCCCCTGGTGTTTTATCGCGCTCTTGCACAGGCAGCCCTGCAATTGCTGCATCCCGGAGGAGCACTGTATGTGGAGATCAATGAAGCACTGGGAGAACCCACCCGTAAACTTTTTGAACAAACTGGCCTGGTTGAAACAGAGCTGAGGCAGGATATCCATGGAAAGGACAGGTTTGTGAAGGGGGTAATACCACAATGAGCCAAAGTTGTTAAAAAAAATACTTATTTTAGAACTCTCGTTCTTGCAAATATAATCATTTGCTTTTCAGGTCCTTTTAAAGGGGTTGTGCATCATTTGTGTTTTTAAAGAGGACGAATTCCCCCAAACATAATCACACAATTAATTTTAAGCCCAAATTTCCATGAGTCTATTCAAAAAACTGAGAAACGAATTCATTGACATTATCGAGTGGCTCGATAGCAGCAATGATACAATGGTATATCGTTTTGAGCGGTACCAGAATGAAATTAAAAACGGCGCAAAACTAACGGTTCGCGAAGGCCAGATAGCCGTTTTTATCAACGAAGGTGTAATTGCCGATGTTTTCCAACCGGGTATGTATACCCTTACTACTGCCAACCTGCCCATTCTGGCAACTTTGAAAGGTTGGAAATATGGCTTCAACAGCCCTTTCAAAGCGGAAGTCTATTTTGTGAGCACACGCAATATAACCGATCAGAAATGGGGTACCAAAAACCCTGTAACCCTCTCTGATCAGCGATTTGGGATGCTTGAGCTGAGAGCCTTCGGCACCTATGTGATACGTGTTAACGATGCCCCTACGTTCATTAAAGAGATTGTAGGTACCGATGGACATTTTACTACCGATAAAATTGCCGAGCAACTACGCTCAATGATTGTAACAAGGTTTACCGATGCCATAGGGGAAGCCAACCTTCCGGTAGAAACCTATGCCTCTCAGTTGAACGAGCTCTCAGATTATGTGCATACTGTAATTTCACCAGAGTTTCTCAAATACGGAATAGAGGTTACCAAGTTCCTGGTAGAGAATATTTCCATGCCCGAAGAGATCAAGAAAGAGATCTTCGAACTGAGCCGACTCAATGCCATTGATATCAACAAACTGGCACAACTTAAGGCTGCCAAGGCTATTGAAGCTGCTGCAGCCAACGAAAGTGGTACTGCCGGTGCGGGTATGGGCATGGGAATGGGTTTTGCCATGGCCAATACCATGGCGCAGGCTTTTACAGGCAATCCGCAGCAACAACAAACCCAACAGCCGCAGCAACAAGCACCCCAGGGCCAGCAGGCGCCGCCACCCATTCCTCCCGCTCTTACTTTTCATGTGGTGATCAATGGACAACAGGCAGGCCCCTACGACCTGACTGCTTTGGGGCAGATGGCTGTCAACCGCCAAATCACTGCCGAATCACTGGTGTGGAGAGCAGGTATGGCCAACTGGCAAGCAGCGGGTGAAGTACCCGAACTGAAAGACATCTTTGGTAACGTACCCCCACCCATACCCGGCTAAGAATGGAACAATTCGATGAAAAAACGCTGGATGTAGGTACTTTTGCCTGCACCAGTTGTGGTGCCGACCTCAAATTCACCCCCGGTACCACCTTGCTTAAGTGTGCGCATTGTGGCAATGAAAATGAAATACCGCAAACAGAAGTGCAGATCGAAGAGCTTGATTTTCATGCTTTCCTTGAAAAGAAGGCGGAAGAACAACCTGAACTTACCCAGCACTTTGTAAAATGCGATAACTGCGGAGCCACCTCAACCCTGGAGCCTCATATAAGATCAGCTTCCTGCCCTTATTGCGGCACTCCGCTGGTGGTAGAGAATGCCCACGACGAAAAGGTTATTCAACCCAGGCTCATACTGCCCTTTAAGCTTACAAAGGAGCAGGCTCGTGAACAGTTTAAGAAATGGATCAGCAAGTTGTGGTTTGCTCCCAATAAGCTCAAAAAGGCTACACTGAATTTTGATCATTTCAAGGGAGTGTATATTCCCTACTGGACCTATGATACCGATACCCAGACTGCCTATACAGGCCAACGTGGCGATCATTACTACGTTACGGTGCCATATACCGTAGTGGAGAATGGTAAAACCGTAAGAAAAACGCGCACCGAACGCCGCACACGATGGTCTTTTACCTCAGGTAAAGTAAATGAGCATTTCGATGATATCCTGGTGGTGGCCACGCGATCACTCTCAGAAAAACATATTTATGAGCTTGAACCCTGGGATATGGAAAACCTGGCTAATTTCGAAAGAAGCTACCTCAGTGGGTTCATTACAGAAAAATACCAGATCGGTCTGGAGGAAGGCTTTGATATAGCCAAGAGCATTGCAAAGCGCACCATCGACAACAGCATCAGGAGGCAGATTGGGGGCGATGTGCAAAGAATACTTACTTCCAGCACCCGCTACGATAACATTACTTTTAAGCATTTGCTGTTGCCTGTATACGTGAGTGCTTATCGCTTTAAGAAAAAGCTTTACCAGTTTATTGTAAACGGACGTACGGGCGAAGTGCAGGGCGAACGCCCATGGAGCATTGCCAAAATTGCAACCCTTGTGGTGGCCATCTTGCTTGCCGCACTGGGTATCTATCTGCTCGTTTGATCCTTTGTCGGATTTCTGCCGGCAGATATGAATATGGCAATACCTGACAATAGTAAAAGCCTGCCTCAAGGGTGAATGCAAAACAGCATTTTCTGATGAGGCAGGCCTTTTTTATGCTCCAGATTCTATTGCTTTTCAGTGGGTCACAGCAATTCTTTGATTGCCTCCACAAAATCCTCAATATCCTGCTCTGTGGTCTGGAAGTGAGTCATCCAGCGAACCTCATTGATGCTTTGGTTCCAAACGTAAAAGTAATACTTCTCCTGCAGGGGCTTGATCATTTCACTGGGAATAGATGCAAAAACCGCATTGGTATGCACAGGCATGGTAAGCTTGATCTGGGGGATATGACGAATCTTATCGGCCAGTAATGCAGCCATCTGATTGGCGTGTGTGGCATTCTTCAGCCAAAGGTCATCTTTGAAATAGGCAATGAACTGTGCCGACATATATCTCATTTTGCTAGCAAGCTGCATGGATTGTTTGCGCACATATTCAAAACCTTTGGCGAGCTCAGGATTAAGAAAAACCACTGCTTCGCCCATCATCAGCCCGTTTTTGGTAGCACCAAAGGAGAGAACATCTACTCCCGTGTTTGTAATCAATTCCTGGAATGAAAGCCCCAGGGCAGCTGCTGCGTTGGCAATGCGTGCGCCATCTACATGCAGGTACATGTTGTTCTCCTGCGCAAATCGGGCCAGAGCTTCCATCTCTTCTGCCGAATAGAGCATGCCCAGTTCGGTGCATTGGGTAATGGAAATAAGGCCCGGCTGCGAGTGGTGCTCAAATCCCACTGAGTGGAGAAATGGCTCCAGTTGTTTTACTCGGATCTTACCATCTTCCGAAGGAACTGTGTGCAATTTGCTCCCTGCAAACTTTTCGGCAGCTCCGCATTCATCATGATGGATGTGCGCTGTGCCTGCAGTGAGTATGGCCTGCCAGGGGCGAAGCAGGTGCGAAATGGCCGAAACATTGGCGCCTGTGCCATTGCATACCAGGAAAACTTCTGTGCCAGGGCCAAACTGATCCCTGAATAGTTCTTTTACTTGCTCTGTATACGGATCCGCTCCATAGGAAACATAATCTTCACTATTGGCTTCTGCAATGGCTTGCATTACCGCCGGATGCACAGGGGCGTTATTGTCGCTGGCAAAACTTCTTTGCATATCTTAAAAAGGTCTTTTGGGTTTGTACGCACAAACTTAAGGGATTTCTGGCTCTTTAACTTTCCAGCTTTGCAATTTTTTTATTGAAAAGTCCAAAAATCAGCAGCACAACACCCCATTGCAACAATACTGTGGAGGGGCTGAAACCCGTAAAAGGATTGTACCATTGGTCAGGAGCAAATGCGGTAAAAGAAAGCCACAACCACCAACCCAGCAGAATTGTACCGGCCAGGGGAACAAAGAAATGAATAAGCCATTTATAGCCTGCGCCTGGCAACCAGTCGCCGGCAGATATTACCACTGAGTCCTTTAGGCGATCTATGCCATGTTTAATGGCAAACAAAGCTATGAATACGCCGGAAATCATCAATCCCAGTCCCCAAACAAAATCCTGATTGCTGAGTACGTTGAGGCTCATGGCCGAAGGGATGCCCAGCACATAAACAAATGCGCCTACCAGCACTACTGCTTTGCTTCGCTTAATGCCTCTGTCTACAAGAGTACGCGAAGTAAGCTCCAGCATCGACATCAGCGATGAGAAGCCGGCGAAGGATAGCCCGAGGAAAAAGAGAATGGATAAAAGTTTGCCGCCAGGCATCAGTGCAAAGAGCTGGGGCATCCAGATAAAAGTAAGTCCGGTGGAGGCGGGTCCGGAGGTCTGCATTACTTCCAGTACCTGCGTGTTGTTGTAGCCCAGCCCAAACTGCAGCACAGAGAAGACCGTTCCAAAAATCATGATGGCCATAAGCAATGAAATGAGATTGTTGCCGAAGCCCGTAATAAATGCATTTTTAACCACCCCATGCCTTGCCTGCATATAGGCAGCATAGCAAAGGAAAAGTCCCCATCCTGCTCCCGTATCCCAGGCATTCTGGGTAAGTGCCTGCAGCCATATCTCCGGGGTCTTCAACTGGCTCCACTCCACTCGGAAAAGATAACTCACCCCGTCAAGAGCTCCCGGAAGCAGTAACGCTCGCACCACCGCAGCAATTATGATCAGGATAAGTACCGGAATGAGTATTCTGTTGATACGCTCGATGGAGCGAACACCTTTCCATATGGCAAATATTCCTGCTGCTACAGCTGCAAAATGCAAAACAAAAGGAAGGTATGAATGCTGAAAATCCTCCCATACCTTTAGCGAAAGATCGGTTGTGGCAGGCAGAGGGGCCAATAGCATGCGGAAGAAATAGAACAGGGCCCAGCCCACTATTACGGCATAAAAGAAGCTGATAGCAGTAGCTACAAAGGCTACAAAAGCTCCCATCCAGGCAAACCGTTCGCCCATCCCTTTCACAAAAGCACCCACTGCGCCATGGCGGTATTTCCGGCCAATATAGTATTCTGTAATGATAAGAGGAACACTCCATAAAAGCAGAAAAACCACCCATGCCAGTATCAGGGCACCGGCACCTTCCTCTCCGCCATTCTGAGCTGCTATGCGTGGAAATCGCCATATATTACCCGTGCCAACAGCAATGCCCAGAGCGCTTAGCAATAAGCCCAGGCGGCTGCTGAAACGTTGATTTACTGAGGGATCAAGCGCCATAGTCTTGCGTTGTGTCTGTGGATAGTTAAACCTTACAACAGTGCCATTTCAAAGTTAGAAAGAATTACTCTACCCATTTGAACCCCTGGGGTGCTCTTTCAGACATTTTTCCGTGGTAAGCATAAACAAAAAGGTGGGCAATGCTCTGTCCGTCGGAGTTGAATATTTCGTATTGATCAACCGGAAAGGGCAAGTCCTCAGATATCACAGAACCGCGCCGTTCCCATACTATACTTTCGCCCGTGAGCAGTCGCAGCCTCGAAAAGTACGCATTGATTCTGTCAATGCCGTTTACTCCAATGGGATGGGTAAGATCGTAGCCAAACCGACCTTTTTCGTTTTCGTGTTCCTGGGGAGCATCAGAGGCAAGTCCGGAGTTGGCAGCCACCATCTCGGCCAGAAAATCAGTTGCTTTGGAGAAATTCTCAGTGTTGAAAACCAGGATGTTCAGTATCTTAATGGCTTCCTCCTCAGTGATGTCATGGTTGAAATGGATGCTGATCCGTTGGGCCATACCTGCTTTATCGCGGTCGGGCAGCACATCGTATTGCGCCTTAATGATATTTAATGCCCGCCAGCAATGCTCCCTGTCAAACCTACCCTCCAACAGGGCTGCTACCTTATCTACCTTTTGCTGGTATTCTTCAAATCTTTCAGGAAAGCTTTGTTGCATCTTTCTGAAAGTTTCTTCCAGGAGTTTCTGGTTTACTAGAGGCTCTTGCATGATGATGATGGTTAGGGGTTTTCAATTTGTTGGCTGGTTTCACGGAACCATTGCAGTGTGGTGTGATCTTCAGGAAGCAGTTTCTGGGCCAGTGTTAAGCTTTCCATGCAGATTGATTTTGCCAGATCCTTGCGGCCTTGCCTGAGCATGAAATGTATCAACGACATGTTGATGTCAAGGGTACGCTCGTTGGGGTAATCGTTGTCCTTGAGATTTACCTTGCGGGCCATATCCAGAAAGGCTGCCGCATCTTCCTGCTGACTGGAAGCACTGAGCAGTTCTCCTGCGTGGCGCAATAGTCTGAAGTTCTTATTGTGCAAAGGGTGATGCCATTTCTGAACCATTTTCAGTCCTTCGTGCAGGGTGTCAAGAGCTTTCCGGGGTTGTTGCATGCGATCGAACACTATTGCCATATATTCGAAGGCTTGCTGGTGTGCGTGAGCATAGTCGTTGTTAAGGGTAATGGCAAGCTCACGGGCCCTGGAGCAATGATCCAGAGCACCCTGAAGATCCTTGTGGGAGAAAGACTCAGAAGCATTTTGCAAAGCAAGCTGCAATTGCTCATAGAGGTTGTCGTAACGGTCCTGTTCTGCCTCCAGTTTCTGCTGACATTCCACAATACCATGATAAAATCCCAGCATCTCGCGATACATTCGCGAAATATATTCCTTCTTGAAATCGAGTACGGCCTGTTGTTGCTCCGAAAGTTCGAAAAGCTCCTGCACCATAGCCTGCAACTCGCCATCCTTAAACAGGTTATAGGCCTTGAGGGTTTTATACTCCAGGATTACAGGGTGTGCAGGTTCAAAAACCTGCGATGCCAGAGCCAGCAAATCGCTGCAACATTGAGCAGCCTGAGTATATTCCATTTCCTGGTGATACACTGCCGCCTGCTGGCTCAAAGACTCCAGCTTGGCTGGATGGCTGCCATCGAAATGCAGGTTTACCAGGTCCACAACCTCACGAAAAGTATCCAGAGCAGCTTGCTGTTGGTGGTTGTCCAGCTGTGTGCTGGCTTGTTTAAGCTTTTGCTGCAGTATCTCCTCCACCTGGTCTTGGTTGGTTTCCTGCTCTTTCTGGCGTAAACTGTTGAGTTTGGAGCGTGTATACCGGGTCATGGGGTGCTCGCGCCCATAGTATTCTTCCTGGAGGGAAATGAGCGAGGTGTAAACCTCTGTGGCCTTCTGGGTTTCACCTTGTTTTACATAAATGTCGGCCAGGGCAATTGCTGCATTTAAGGTTCTCTCGTGCAATTGCCCGTAATGTGTGATGCTTTTATTTAAAATATCTTCCAGAATGCGGGCAGCTTCGTGGAGCTGGCCTGTGCGTGCAAAAAGATCGGCAATATTGGAGCGGGTTGCAAGAGTGTCGCTGTGGCTGGGGCCCAACAGCTGGTTCTGCAAATTTTCGGCCTCCGAAAAAAGTTCCAGTGCAGCCTTGTGATCTTCGGCGAGCGATTTGCACACTCCAAGACTGTTCATGGTTTTAAGTGTAAAACGATGATGAAGGCCAAAGTTATTTCTGCGGATCTCCAGCACCTGTTCAAAAATCTTTTCAGCCTCTTCCAATCGTTGCAGATTCATGAGCAGGATACCAATATTTGACTGTATGGTCTGATACAACGAATGTCCTGGTCCGAAATTTTTATACACCAGGTCGGCGGCCTCCTTGTATAACTGCAATGCAGCATCAAAGTCTTTCTGCAGATCATAATTGCGGGCCAGGTTGTTTTTCTGAACAGCAACACTGATGTGATTCTGTCCATACCGGTGTGTGTACCACGCAAGGGTGTCAAGATAAAGCATGGCGGCCATTTCTGATTTGCCCTGGGTCATATACTCCTGTGCCAGCAGATCGAGGGTTTGCACCTTTTGTTGTTCTGCGCAATAGGGGAGAAGATTTTCCAGGATATATCCCGCTGACTTGCTCTCACCCAGTTGGCTGTACAGGGCCGCCAGTTCGCTGAGTGCTTCGGTGATCCAGTAATTTATCTCCGCACCATGTCCGTATACATCCAGTACCAGCTCAAAAAACGGAACAGCTTTCTGAGGCATGTCGTGATGAGCCACTATATGCCCTGCAATAAAAGCCCCCTTGCACAACTCCGATGGGTCCTTCTGCACATCCAGCATACGATCTATGCCTTTCTTCAACTCTCCGGGCAGATCGGTATGCTTTCGTGCATAAGCTACAAAGTTTGCAAGAGCCTCATTGCGATGCTCAAAGTAGTTTGCCAGCAAGGGGATGTAAGAAAGGGTTTGCACCAGCAGATCAGGGTCATTTGCCCTTATGGCCAATGGTGCAAGCTCATCGCTGATCCTGGAAAGATAGGCATGGTCAGCTGTTTTTACCATAGCTTCAAACTTCATGCGGAAATACCTCAGCAAAGGCTTCAGCGCATGGGTCTGTTGCACCTCCTCTTTCATGTAACGATTTTTGATGGCATCGCGCAGGTACCTGTTTTCCAGACTCAATACCCCGCTTTTGTTCAGCATATGCTCTTCAAGAGTATTGTACAGCTGTGCCCAGTATACCGGTGCAATTGCATGAATCTCCATGATTTCATGTTCCGACAACCCCTCACTTGCCAGCGAAAAGGAACACAAAACTTTTCTCAGCTGGTACTCCTCTGATCCAAAGTCCTCTTCAAGCCGGGTCAGGTAGGCCGCGAAAAACTCTTCGATGGTTTGGCAACGGGTAAACCGGCCCAGATGTTCGGTAAGGGCTTCGTGCTTGCCGAATATGCGAAGTTCGTTGAGCAGGCTGAATAAAACCACCGGGAGTGCCGACAGCCCGAACCGTGAAATCTGCTCTGTTAGGGTGGCTGGTAGCTGCTTCGAATAATGGGAGAAATACTTCTCTGCCACTACTGGTATGCTCTGGCTGTCGAAAGGTAGTAGGTTTACCAGGGTGAATTGTGCGTTTTGAAGAATTTTTCCCTGCAGTGCCGATGCCGAGCTCAGGAGAAGTTTTACATTGGGAGGCAGGTTGCCCGGCACCCATTGCAGACGTTGATTGTTGGCATCGCACTGCAGCTGCTCAATGCCATCGATCATCAACAACAGATCTTCTTGTTGCGGAACCGCATGCAGAAATGCTGAGAGCAAGTCGTGCGGGTTTTCTACCCGCGCGGGGATGTTGTACTCCAGCTGGTAGCGTCTTTTCAGTTCGGTGGCAATCCACTGAACCATACCGGCAAGGGTAAGACTGGCAGAGGTGGCTCCGCAAAAATACAGCAGGGTGCCCGAGGCTCGGTTTTGCTGTGCAAAGGCCGATAGCAGGGCCGATTTTCCCGATCCTTTATCTGCCTGTACAAGCACCTTGTTTCCTTTTTCAAAGGCATCGCTGATTTGCCCCAGCACGTTTTGCGGATCGTGGAAAAATCTCAGGTGCAACCCCGCAACTGCATCGAATGCCAACTGCTCCTGCTGGTGAGGGTCAGGTATACCGGACAGCGGAAAATCCCTCTCTATTTGTTGCCAGAGGTCTTCAAGGATAAAACTGCCCAGCTGTTCAGGCTGGTTGTAATCCCTTACAGGAAAGAGCTGCTGTGCCCTGATCTCCTCCTTCAGCCTTTTGAGCTTTTGCTGCGAACTCTCATCCTCATTGTGCTGAGGTGCATAATCGCGAAGGTAGAAAAATGCCTTTCCTTTCATTTTTCTGTTGCGGAGTACACCGTATTGTATTTCCATTTCAGTAATACTCAACCCCTGTTGCAGATCTCCGGTGATCCAGGGAAAGCTTTCAAGCACATTGCCATGCTTTTCGTACGCTTCATTGCCTGGGATCCAGCCATAGCGTCCTCCAAGGATGCCCACAAAGTAGGGTCTGCTTTTATCGATTTCCTGCAGGCATATCTCGATCACCTGGTCCTCACGGGTTTCGGGTATTCCCCAGCGAAGATCCACCTCGGTGATCTCTACCAGTCGGGCTTTGCATCTGCGTCGCAGCTCCGGGAATACAACCTTCATAAGGTGCTCCCGCTCATCCATCATATCATTGAAGGTGGAGGAGATAAAGATTCTTACCGCTCTTTGTTTTTGCATGGCACTGTCTGTTTAAAGTGTCAGGGCAGGGCTACTTCTACCCATGCTCCGGTATTTCGGGCATTGATGGTGTTGTCGTACATGGCTTCGCAACTGACCCCCGGCATGTAATAGCGTCCTTCGTAAGCTGCATTGAAGCGTATACGGAAAGATTTTGTTGTGCCCCTCTGCAGATCAAAGTAGGTGTAAACCCTATCATCGCGGATATCCTGATACTGGAATGGAGAGGACTGCAAAGCCTGTTGGCCTTCGTCGAGTCTGCTGTCGCGTATCTCCCATCCGGAGGGCACCACAAAGGAAAGTATCAGCTGCTCAAGGTTGCCGCGGGTGCCTGGATTTACCACCCTTATATCTGCATAAAAATCGGTGCCCTGGGTGATGCGTGCCGGGTTGACAGGGTTGCCGTTCATTAGCCTGTAGGTAACCTCCAGTTGCAGATGGTTGCTTTGGGCAACCTCCTGGCCTGCGGTGGGTATGCCATGGGTAATGAGGCGGGCAAAAAGGCTGCCCTGGCCATTATTGGTAATCTCAATGCGTTCCTGACCCGATTGCGCGGGCTCAAAAGTCTGGTGGAGCAAGGAGCGGTCGGTTCTTTGGCGTTGGGCAGACCGGCCATGAATAGCCACAGAAGCATCAATGCCACGGTCGGCACGCGCACCTTCGGCAAATTTGGAAAAGGCCAGCAAACTGAAGGAGGTTTCCTGGGTGCTCATCCACTGGTCTGATGCCAGCACTTCCGATATTTCGCTCAGCAATGGCATGGCTTTATCGAAATCATTGAGCAAAACGAAGGTTTCCACGATCATGGCCTTGTCGCGGATGTGCGATCCGTAGGTGTGTGCCAGCTCCCGGTAGGGGTTGATCTGGGGCGATACCCCACTCAGCAGGTTACGGGCAGCCTCCGGATTGCCTGCCAGGGCATAGGCAGCAGCCAGCCTCCAGCGTGCAGCCGGTGTAAGGCGACTGCTCTCGCGCAAACGGTTCATAGCACCCATTTCGGCAGAATTGGCAAGCGCCAGTACATAAAGCCGGTAGGCCTGTATAAGGTCGGTGTTGGCATAATTGGACTGCTGTGCCGGCGACCAGTTGCGCGCAGCCCGCTGGGTACTGCGCAGCCAGCCATCAAGCACTCCCGCAGGCAATGTATACCCCAGTTTGCGTGCTTCCAGCATGAAGTGTCCGGCATAAATTGTAGCCCACTCGTCGGGGTAGGTTCCTCCCGGCCACAAAGAGAAGCCACCTTCCGAGGTTCGGAAGCGGCGCATGCTGGCCAGGGCAGCCCGCACATTTTGTTCAGACTCCTGCTTAACCCGATCCTCCACTTCTGCCAGTTTGCTGATAAATAACTGGGGGAAGGCTTTGGAAACGGTTTGCTCCAGGCAACCGTGAGGGTATCCCAGCAGAAAGCGCAATCTTTTTCCCAGGTTTACCGGGGGCAGGGTGCTGAGCTCAATGCTTGCAGTATTGGTGCCCTGCAGGCCAGGTGCACGGTAGCTTGTGCTCCATCGGGCGCCGGGGCCAAGCAAAGTGTCCTGTACAATGGTGATGGGAGGATTGGCATTGCGAACGTCGAGCTCAATCTCATATACAGCCCTTTCGCGACCACTTTCGGCAGTGATCTTTACCTTTCCAATGCCCAGGCGAGCAGCAGCAGATAGCTGGAAACGGACCACCTGGTCGCCCGTATTGTCGAATCGCAGGGTCTGTTCACGAGACCCATTGATGCTGAGCATATCATTGGTTTCTACACGAACCTTTACGTTGCGAATGCCCGGATCCATGGCAAAAACAGTAACCGGCAGCACCACATCTTCTTCGGGACCCAATACCCTGGGCAGGGTACCCAATACCATGAGAGGTTTACGCACGGGTACGGTCTTTTCGGCGGAGCCATAGGCACCGTCGCGTGCAGCAATGGCCATTACCCTTACCGAGCCCACATAATTGGGCATGGTGAAGTCGATCCGTTCGCGTCGGCCACGGCCTATTTCGTAAGGACCAAAAAATCTGACCACCGGTTTGAAGCGATCGGCTGTTCTGTCGCCCTGGTTGAGCAATTCCTCATCTCCCCCAATGGCAAGTATGCGTTGCATGCGGCCAGTAGTGGCTCCCAGAACCATGTCGTAAAGATCCCAGCTGTTTACTCCCAGAGCTTCACGTGCATAAAAAGTAGCCCAGGGGTTAGGAGTACCAAAGCGGGTAAGATCAAGCAAACCATCGTCAACCACTGCCAGGGTAAAAGCCATGGGGCGTCCGTCTTTTTCCGATACGGTTATGGACACATTCTGCTCCGGTTCAAGTACATCGGGCATGGTAATAACCGGAGTGAGGTGGGTTTGCGGATCTTCTACACCCACAGGTACAATGCCGTACATGCGTATAGGAAGGTCGTTGGCCGTTTGTCCGTGGGGCTGCAGTAACATTGCATGAATGTATACATTGGGAGCCATCTTGTCGGAGGCTACCAGGTTGAACCGTGTTTCGCCGGCCTGGGCGTCAATCCAATGGGTCTGAAGAACCTTCACTCCGTTTTCAACCGTAAGGAAAATTTTCCCTCTTGAAGGAGTAGGTATGGTGAGCTGAATGCTTTCACCCACATTGTATTTCTCCTTGTCGGAAGAAAAAACCAGCATACTTGCAGCTTCCGGGGTGGAACGCCTGTCGCGCGATACCCATCCCGGCCAGTCCATATAGATAGTGGTTCCGGCGGCGTGTCCGCCATTGGCATCCACCACGCGTATGAGAAATCTGCCCCACTCGGGGTTGTTGATGCGAAGGTTCCAGTTTGCACGCCCGTTGTTGTCGGTGGTTACCTGTGCTCTTTGAACCGGGCGATGATACGAACTGGCAATATAGTTGGAGAGGTCTTCGGTGCGTCGTTCCCACCACCAGCGCCAGTCGATCTTGTATACCTCGATATTGAGAGTGCGGCGGGGTGCGGGTCGTCCTTCAGAGTTAAGACTTACCAGCTGTATCACATGGGTTGTGTCGGTAAGAAATGAATTGCGCCGGTTAGATGACTCCGGCATCCTGATCCCCACATATGTCTCGTAGGGGTAATAGGGCAGAGTAAAGCGGTCGATGCTGAAAGCGCCTCCTTCTTCAAACACCCTTGTGGTAAAATGAGCGTTGAGCCTTCCGGGGGCAGCCTTGCTTACACTGATGCGTGGAGTAAAAGTAACCAGGCCGTTGGCATCCAGTGTGCCTTCAAATACCGTTTGTTCCTCTGCCTGGAAAGTACGTGCCGGGTCGTCGAAAGAAAAACCGGCAAAGCCTTCAAAAGCTGTTGAGGCCTGAGAAAGTATGGCATCTACTTTTACCTTAAGGTTTCGCGCAGGTGCCCCATGCAGCCAGTTCGACTGCAATTGAGCCTGGATAGCCCTGCCATGGCGGATGGCATCACCCTGGATGTTGAAAAGTATCTTCAGACGATTGGGCATAATGGTTTCCACTTTGAATACCTGGCTGAAGCTGGCGCCACCTAACCTTATGCGGGCTGTATAGTTGCCCGTTGGGGCATCGCGCTCCGTAGCCACTGGAAAGGCGTATATGCCCGCCGACGATTGATTGGCTATGGCCCTGTGCACCAGGGTGCCCCTGGGATTGGTAAGTTCGAAGGTAATGGGGTGTCCGGCAGGGAGCACCTTGCCCTTGTCTTCAAGCATAAAGGATATGAAAAGAGTATCGCCCGGGCGCCAAACACCTCGTTCACCATACAAAAAACCTTTCAATCCTCTCTGAACAGCTACTCCGGAAACGTCGAAGGAGCTGACCGAAAGAGCCGAACCACGGTCGATTTTAAGGTAACCACGCTGGCTGCCACTCTTTGCGATTGCCAGGAAAGGTACCTGGTCTTCACGCAGAGAAAACTCTGCAATCCCCTGGTTGTTGGTAGTGGCACGGGCTATTACCATCTGCTGGAAGTTGAGAAGCTCCACGCTTACTCCCTGCATGGGCTGTGCTGTATTGAGATCGGTGATGGCCAGGGTAAAAGAGCCGTCGGTGCCCCCTTTGGCAATCATGCCCAGATCGGAAGCCAGGAAGTTGCGTCGTACTGCCCGGTTGCGGTAGTAGGAGGGGTGGCAGGGGTTGTCGCGCTCGCGCCAGTCATAATCATAATAGTAGTCGTCGTAATAATCATCGTAGTAATAAGTCCTGGCCACATCATCGCTGGGGCTGTGCCGTTGCTCGATGATCTCAATGGGTTCCTGGTTGGTCTGGCCATCGCAATGGAAGGTAGAATAATTAGGCCTGAAATCGATGGTTACTTGGTAGATCGCACCGGGTTCGGTCTGTATTAATTTGGCCAGATCAATATGGTAGGTGTTCCAGGTGTTGAAATCGACCGGTCCGGCCTGATCGAGCAAAATGGTGCGTCGTAAAATGGTACGTCCGGTTCGCCTGAGTTCCGATTGTCCGGAAAGATTGTTTACCTGTAAAAACTGAGCGATGTTTTGCTCAAATATTCTTACAATGCTTACGTCTACCGCTCTCAGGCTCACAGCCTGGAAAGGGAACAGCAGCCCGCCGGAGCTGGGCATTATTACACCCTGCCCCACAAGCCTTACCTGTGGTTTGAGTACTTCGAAGGTTACACTTACGGTAGAGGGCTGTTCAAGGCGTTTGCGATGAATGTTGCGCACTCCTTCGGATATCTCAAAGGTATAGGCGCCTGTAAGACGGGTGGTTGGGAAAATCTTTACAAGGTTGCCCTCAATAACCATTCTGATTTCGGGCGAACCTGAGGCAGTTATAAGCCCACGAAGGTTCTGCGATGGGTCCAGGGGTTCTGAAAAGCGAAGTTCAAGAAACTGCTCAGGAGCCTGCACCACATTGTGAGAGAGCAAACGAAAATCTCCCTTTGCCGGTACTTCTACCTCAAGGGTGGTGCGCAGCTCGGCTCCCAGGGGTCTGCCATTTACTGAAAGGCGAATTTGCCCTGGCGTTTCGCCCTGGTTCACCCCTTCAATCCAGAATGAGTGGATGCGTGAGTCGTCAGAAACCTCCCAGCTCATCTCCAGCTGCCGGTTGCCTTGCTCTGCTTTTACAAGGGTTTGCAGCTTCTGCGGATCAGCGAAATCTGCCGTGCGGATCCGCCCCGAAATGCGGCGGTCTTCACGCCCGGGGTCATCATAAAAGGCCAAACCATCAATCTCTACTTCCAATGCCTGTCGAATGGTTCGTACTGAAAAAACAAATTCATTGTACTGGCGGGGAATATCTTTGAATATCCGGTTCAATGCCACTGTAATGGTGAACTCCCGATCGCCCTCCAGTGGGTTTTCAGGAATGAACTCCAGGGTGCGCTCATTGTACCAGATCAGGCTGCCTTTTACCGAAGGACGTATCCTGAGTAATCTGCTCTCAGCCGGTTGACCGAAGTTTTCAGGAGAGCTTACATCGGTGGCAAAAACTACCTGGATGCTCTCACGGCTGGAGATTATGCCCGAGGTGTGGGCAGCAATGTAGTTGCTGAATTCGCGCCCTACACTCACGGAGGGTTTACCTTTGGTGAAAAACCATAATGCGGATGCTGAAACCAAAATGGCAAGGATTGCAACGCCTGTAATGATGTGCTTTTTCTTCATCGGATACTTTTTTGAACTGAATGCATTGAAGTCAGTCTGTTGTAATTCAATACATTCAAAGGGGGTTGATGATTTTTTTGTTTGAATGATTGGGTGTAAACTATGGCCAATTCAAAATCTTCCGGGGAAAAACAGAATTGAACCTGAGCTTCCGCAAGTTGATCTGAACTGAGTAAAAAGGGTTGTTTTTGTATTCTTAAAATTTAGCAGACGGGTAAAAGTATGCAGAATTTATTATTTATTCAGAAAATTATCGGACATTTTTCGAGGAACTTAATCAGCTGCAACACTGAATTGCACCTCCAGGATATGTCCATCTTGGTCAACGAGGGTAAGTAAATGATTGCCTTTTGGGGGTCGTAGCGCCATTTTGTGAAATTGCCGTGTTTGCCCCATGTACTGATCGTTGAGGTGCCAGTAGATGGTGGTATCGGGGTTGCGGTGTGCTACTTCAAAAACAGCTTCAGTGGGCAATCCATCCATATCACGTGGGATAAATATTTCAGGTTGGTTGACCCTGGGATACAGCATTGCCATGGGTTGAAGGTCTTCCATGGGTTGACAACCCTGTTTCCAGGGCGGCAGTTCGCGATAATAGGGATGGCGGCGTTTGTAATACCACTCCATGGCAGGAGGCAGAACAAACCATGATTGTATTGTCATTTCTGACGGGCTCATGCAGTGATCCGATACCCGGTAGGTGGCCGAGGGGTCCAGATGAATGGGCCGGTGGTAGGGGCATGGATGAGTTTCGAGCCCCTTGCGGGGGATAGCAACGGTATCGCAGGGTTCGCACCATTGCGTGGCTCTGTGTCCGCTGTACCTGCAAATGGCCACCTGCTCCATATCATCCCAGGGAGGGGCAAACCAACCCGCAGGAGGCAGCAGGCCGAAAACATCAAACATAATAGGTGCTGCCGCCGATACGCCAGTGAGATTCGGACGGCCTTCGCCGCTGGCATTCCCCACCCATACCGCCACCACATAATCTGGATTGAGCCCTATGGCCCAGCCATCGCGATGGCCAAAGCTGGTGCCTGTTTTCCAGGCAACAGAGCGCGATGAGCTGAAATACTGCCAACCGGCCAGCTCGTCGGGGCGGGCCACTTCCTTCATGGCCTCAAAACAGAACCAGATGCTGGCAGCATCAAGTACGCTGTGGGCTTGTGTGTTCCTTGGTTCAACATGCTGGTTGTTGAACAGATAGCTGGGGGGGTAGTAGTTTTTGATGTGATATTGTCCATCAAGTGTGGCAAAATTCCTAAGATCGCGCGCCATGGCAGCATACACTCCTGCCAGATCCCATAGGGAGGCTTCTGCACCACCCAGTATAAGCGATAGGCCGTAGTGTTCAGGATGTCGGGTTATGGTAGTTAATCCCAGGCTTCGCAGCAGGAAATGAAATTTTTCCACACCATATTCCTGTAGCAGTCGTACAGCCGGAATATTGAGCGAACGAGCAATTGCCCTTGAGGCCGGCACAGCTCCGTCATAGTCTCCATGAAAATTTCGCGGGGTGTAGCTGCCCAGTTGAGTGGGGATATCGGCTACCAATGTACGTGGAAGTAAAAGGCCTTCATTGAGCATAGCAGCATAAAGGAAGGGCTTGAGAATGCTACCGGTGCTTCGGGCTGCGGGAATTACATCCACATGTTTACCCAGATTATCACCCGGTGTGTTGCCAATGTATACCAGTGCCCTGGAGGTATGTACATCAAGCACCAGTATGGCTGCATTGTGGATCTGATTGCCTGCCAGACGACTGTGGTGGCGGTCGAGTACCTCCAGTGCACGTTCCTGCAAAGTTGCGTTTATTGAGGTTTGCAGTATGGTTCCCTTGTATCCCTCTGCCATGGCACGGTTAAGCAAATGGGGTGTAAGCCGGGGCAGGGGGAGAGGTTGAGAGGGGAGGGGTTCTTCCAGCGAAAGCAGGTAAGTGAGGCTATCCAGCACACCCTTGTTAAGTAAATGGTTGAGAAGGTTGTTGCGTTTGCGCCTCAAAGCCTCATCGTTGCGACCCGGGAAAACCAATGCGGGTGCGTTGGGCAAAACTGCAAGGGCAGCAGATTCGGCCCAGCTCAACTCATGGGCCGAACGTCCGTAATATCGCCAGGCGGCAGCTTCAAGCCCAACCACATTGCCTCCAAAAGGAGCATGTGCCGCATACAACGACAGAATTTCCTTCTTACTGTATGCCACCTCCATGCGAAGGGCTATTATGGCTTCAATTCCCTTCTCTGCAAAGGTGCGGCTTTTACCCTTGCGATACAGCCTTACCGTTTGCATGCTCAGCGTGCTTCCTCCTTGCACGATGCGTCGGGCCCTGAGGTTGTTCCAGGCTGCCCTGGCTATGGAAAACGGATTGATGCCAGGATGGCGGTAAAAATGCCGATCCTCAAATGCAAGCAGGCATGTTGCAAATCTCTCCGGAACCTCATCCGATACCGGAAAACGATACTGCTCATCATCGGCGATAGTGGCAGCCAACAGTTGACCATTGTGCGACAGTAATACGGTACATGCCGGATCATTGAAACGCGGAGGGGATAGGGTAAGAAAAAGTAAACCCATCAAACAAATGGAAAAAATGAGCATCAATACCCGCTTTTGTTTCCATTCAGCTTGAATGAGAGATCTCAATATAGATGAGTTAACTAATGATTGGCGGAGCTTTTGAAATACTTTTTTCAATGTTTCAATGGAATGTTGCAGGGTAGGATATTATATTCGGCTAAGAATTGCCAAATTTAGAGGGTTTAGGCAAAATGATGGAAAGTAACTATCAAAAAAAGTTAAGACTTTTTACTTTTTCGCCAGGCTTTGTTAAAACCTTAACAATCCGTTTGTTGGTGTATGTATATTTTTGTCAGTATCATAGGTCGCATCGGTGTAAGTCTCTTTTAATGAATGCCTTTATAAACGGTCTAATCGTGTGTTTAAAATCAAAATAAATGCTAAAAATATACAGTCAATAGCAAATGAAATTTATATTTGTATGAATTCAATTTATTTTTTAATTTTTTTAAAAACTCAAAAACCAATTTAATCATGATGCGAAACTTACTGATTCGGGCATTATGGGTTTGTATTTTCTTTATTACAAGCCAGGTGCTCACGGTTGCGCAGATAAGTCAGGGGGGGTATCCTCCAGGTCTTATTCTGGAAAATGCAAGAACCATCGAAATCTCTACTTTTGAGGAAATGCCGGATTTTAATCTGGATGCCCTGAGGAAAGAAGATGAAGTATTTGATGGTATGCCCGGAATTCCGTGGCGGTTCGGGAATAATTTTGATGTAAATCTTAATCCTTACAATTCGGGTACATGGTACGAATTGGAAGATGGCTCAAGACTTTGGCGTTTGGGTATCACCAGTAAAGGTGCCCTGTCCATAAATCTTGGGTTCGATAAATACCTCTTGCCAGAGGGTGCACAATTGTTTGTGTATACCCCTCATGGTAGAAACATTATGGGTGCTTTTACGAGCTACAACAATCAGGCGGATGGTTATTTTGCAACGGCTCCCATCGAAGGGGACGCTGTAATTGTAGAGTATTATGAACCCCGCGATGTTGCCTTTACCGGTGAGATCAATATTTTCCGCGTTACCCACGGCTATCGTGGAGTAGGTGAGATGGTAGAAAAAGGTTTTGGTCATTCGGGTGCCTGCAACCTTAATGTTGCCTGCCCGGAAGCCGAAGGCTGGGATCAGCAGATCCGCACAGTGGCCAAGATACTTCGCAATGGTAACGACTGGTGTACTGGCGCACTTATCAATAATACTGAAAATGATGGTACCCCTTATTTTCTTTCTGCCGATCACTGTTATGCAGCTGAAGGTACACTTGTTTTTATTTTCAACTGGCAAAGTGAAACCTGCGCCAATCCACCCTCTGCTCCTCCTGTAGTTCATACGGTAAGCGGAGCGGTTACACGCTTTCGCAGTGCTGCTTCCGATGCATGGTTGCTGGAGTTTAACAACCCCATTCCTGAAGATTTTAACGTGTATTTTGCTGGCTGGAACAGAGACCTGAGCGATGCAATTGAAGAAGAGATCGTAGGGATACATCACCCCGCGGGCGACATCAAAAAGTTCAGCTACTCTCTGGGTGGAGTGCAGCGTGCAAGTTATCTGGGTAATCCCAATTCAGGTACAACCCACTGGCGCATTACCTGGGATGGCGGTACTACCACAGAAGGTGGTTCCAGCGGATCTCCTATCTTTGATGCACAAGGTCGTATTTTAGGTCAGTTGCATGGCGGATATGCTGCTTGTGGCAACGTTTTGGCTGACTGGTACGGTCGCTTTGGCGTTTCCATGAATGCCGGATTGAGCCAGTGGCTGGATCCCAACAATACCGGAGTAATGGCAATTTTTGGTTTCGACCCCATCCTGGATGCGGCCGATCCGGAAGCTCCTGCAGCCATAGCCGATTTTGTGGCAGTAGCCGGTAGCGAAGGTGCATTGCATGCAAACCTGAGCTGGACCAACCCCTCTCTTACATTCGAGGGAGAAACCCTTACGGAGCTAACTGCTGTAAACATTTACAGAGGCGGTGAGCTGATCCATACCATCAGCAATCCCACCATTGGTGCTGAGGCGACTTATCAGGACAACTCCATTACAGCTTCTGGTAATTACAATTATGTTATAAAAGCAGAAAACAGCAACGGAGAAGGTCCTCAGGCTGTAGCATCTGTTTTTGTGGGTCCCGATACCCCCGGAGCCGTAGCTGCTCTTAATCTTGCTGCGCAAGGCAACGATGGCTTGCTCACATGGCAGGCCCCCGCTACGGGTGCTAACGGTGGATATTTCCTCCCGGCATCTATCACCGGATATCATATCACACGTAACCCAGACAATGCAACATTTACTGTTGGTGCAGATGCAGTTGAATTTTTGGATGAAACTGTGCCCGGAATAGGTTTTTACAGCTATTCTATCTACGCTATCAATGCAGTTGGTAATGGAACTTCCGCAACCTCCAACAGTGTTTTACTTGCTGCCGAAGGTGCCGTATTTATGGGGAATGGTGAAGTAACTACCTGCGAAGGTACTTTCTTTGATTCAGGTGGTCCGGAAGAACCCTATCAAAACAGTGAAAATCTCGTCCTGACATTCTTCCCTGAAACAACAGGTGCAAAAATGCAGTTCCAGTTTACCTCCTTTAACACAGAGGCCAATTATGATTTTCTCTATGTTTATATGGGTGATGAAGTAAATCCCGCTCAACTGGTAGGTCAATTCAGTGGTGCTGTTGTGCCTGCTGCATTAACCAACCTGATCTCCGATCATCCTACCGGTGCGGTTACTTTCCGCTTTACTTCCGATGGAAGCGTTACACGTCCGGGTTGGGCCGCCAATGTTAGCTGCTTTATCCCCTCTGAGGTTGATCTGGACGCACTTACCATTGCCGGAAATACCACTCCTTCTGTTGGCATTGAAACCGCGTATACTGTCAATGTATTGAACCGTGGTTCGGAAACCATTGCTGGTAATGATTTTACGGTAAATATTGTGGATGCTGACAACAACATTCTGGCTACTGCCCCCGGTGCTGATATTGCACCTGATCAGACCCTGCAGTTTGTTGTAAACTGGACCCCTGCAACGGAAGGTCCTATGGCTATCAGAGGTTTTGTAGATGTTGAAAATGACGGAAACCCCGGAAATAATCATACCGGAGTTCTGAATGTTGTGGTACAGCCCGAAGACCTTATGGTGGTAACCATAGGTACAGGTAACAGCTACCCCAATTTCAGAATGCCTTTCGACTTCTATTTCCGCAACAGTCTTTCTCAAACTCTTTACTATCCTGAGGAGATTGGTTTGGGTGGTGGCGTTATTACAGCTATCTCTTATACCAGTAATTTTGTATCCAACCTCTCTCAAAAGCAAATAAGAATATGGATTGGCGAAACCGAGCAGGAAAACCTCAGTGGTGGATGGATTGATCCTTCCTCATTGCAGTTGGTGTTCGATGGCAGTCTGGATTTCCCAAGCGGAGAGAATACTATCCTTATCCCCCTCCAGGAGCTTTATGTATATGCAGGAGGTAATCTGGTTGTTTACACCCAAAGAGTATGGGAGCAGGATTATTACAATACCAACGATCGTTTCTACGGCACCGAGTCGGCTGGTTCAAACCGTACACGCCGCGTTGCAGCTGATGGTACAGCAGGAATCGATCCTATGAATCCCACTACGGGAAGTACTTCCAACTGGCATCCCAATACCTCATTGTTCTTCTCAACTGCAGGCTTGGGTGCATTGGAAGGTGTTGTAACCGATGGAACTAATCCTGTTGAAGGTGTTAGTGTAAAAGTGTTGGGCACAATGGCCTCAACTCTCACCAACGCACAGGGTATTTACGAATTCCCCTTCTTACTGCCCGATACCTACCAGATTGAATTCAGTAAGTTTGGATACGAAACCCTGGTTATTGACGGAGTGATCGTACAAGAGGATGTAACCACAACACAAAATGCTACAATCAATGCTATTTCCCAGTTTACCGTTACCGGTATCGTAAAAGGTAACGACGATGTGCTGCAGGAAGGTGCTGTAGTAACCTTTGTGGGCTATGATACCTACAGTGC